>Ga0163199_1000091_pt1 | contig 55601 bp, 62 predicted proteins | sample PL_2010_150m_FD_113537 | JGI IMG/M metagenome (GOLD analysis project Ga0163199, IMG submission 113537) | Freshwater microbial communities from Powell Lake, British Columbia, Canada to study Microbial Dark Matter (Phase II) - PL_2010_150m | ecosystem: Environmental > Aquatic > Freshwater > Lake ...
ACAACAAACCGCTACGAAAAGGAAAGCACCAGAACAAACGAGGCTGGCGCGCGTTACGGAGACTAAAGAATGAAGACAAAACAAAAACAAAAACCAAACCAAGAAACACTGACTGCATGGCTTGCACAACCAACGATAAACTTGAAAAAAGGACCGGCCGGCCACAGCCACTCCCTCTGCGCCTAGCTGACGAGAGTTATGCTTGAAAACCACCACAACCACACGCCACAAGGACGTTAAAGGCTAAAGCCACCCCTCCAACCTGAGAATTGAAACACGGCCTCCACAAGTGAAAACCAGTTTCCAGTGAGACGCCCTCACCACGCTCAATCTGGCTAACAGAATTGGCGCAATAGGCACCCACCTCGACCCAGATGAATCGCTGCGGAGCGCAACGCCGCTACTGGCGCGCGCGAACAAACACATGAAAAACGCGTTTGTCTGGCTATGGCCGCAAAAGGACGCGCTAAAGCTAACTAACTAAAAGTAGCCCACATAAAATCAACAAAAAAAAGCAAGAACTAGATGTGCTTAGCCTTTAGCGCGTCGAGCCACGCCATCTGTTCTACTGAACCGTCGTCGGATACAAAAAAGATTTCAGAACAGCGGAAGAGTTTCGCCATGCGCTTCCAGTTGTGTGCCATGTTTTTCGCGTGGCTTACTACAATTGAGCGCATTAATGCGGGAAAAGCGACGCCCATCAGGTCTGACGGGCCTACGCGGTCGCTGAGAAACACTATTTCTCCAAGTGCTTCGGTAAAATTGGCGAATTCGCCGCCCTTGCCGCGAACTATAACACAAAGCTTCTTGCGCGACTTTTCGTTCTTGAGAATTACCATGCATTCTATTGCGCTACAGTTTGCGGCCAACTTTTTCCAAACACCTTTGGCAGCAAGCGTGTTAACTAGAGGTTCGCCCACTTGAAGGAAGTCTTCAAGCTTTTTTTCGCGTTTGAAGGACGCCATCCATTTCTTGTTAAGAGGTTTTACCGAACCGTAATTCAAACAAAAGTCACCGACGGCAATTGCCGCTAGGATATATGACGCCGCTTGGTAATAAGCCTTTTGAGAAGAGTTAGCGCAGTGGAATTTCGGGCGGAACTATATCGACCATTATCGAAACTGGCCCGCCAGACCCCCCGGCGCTCGAGGAAGACGGCGAAACAACAAAAGTAAGAGACGAGGGCAGACGAAAATCCTTCCGCATTTCCCCTTGCTCGTCCATTCCGGCTGAAAAAATCAAAACATGGTTTTGCTCGCTTTTCTCAAGAAAAACCTCAAACACTGGAAGAAAAACAGCCCGGCCATCCGCAGTCGGATGCAACGACTCCGCAGCTAAGACGTTTACAACAAACACTTCCCCACCCATAAGGTCTTGCGTAAGAGGCAAGAAAATGCGGCTAAAAGGAAAACTAACTTTCTTGCCGTTCGACTGCGCGGACGCTTCAAAAGAAAAGGCTAGTTTAGTGAGTTGGCCTTTAGGTACGGAAAACCACAAGGGCACGCCGGCTGCCGCGCCAAAATTAGAGTTAATCTTTTGAGGAAGGCCTGAAGGAAGCGTTGCAACGCCGTCAATATCTACTGAAAAATTGGAAAACACGGCGTCGAGGGTCGAAAGAGAAGCGGGAACAGCCGTAAACACCAAACCTACTGAAACATCTGAAGATGGAGAAGGAGTAGGCAAGTTCAAGGGGGAGTTTACGGAGGGGTTTGCCGCGGGTTGAGAGACGCAACCACAAAGCAAAAAGAGCAACAAAACCGATGGCAGAATGGCTTTTTGCATAACTACCGTTAACGTACTTTTGTATTTATAGGTTGGCAGAGTTAATTGTCAGGAGCAAAAATGAGAAAAATTCCGGCGGCAATGGCGACGCAACACCCCGACAACGCGTTCGCACCTTACTGGCTTGAAAACACTAAGTTTGTCGACACTAAACATGAAGTTGAGGAATGTTACCGCTCGTTCAACGACTTGAATTGCGGAGAATACATGTGGGATTGGGAAGGAAAACACGTAGACGAGGCAGTAATGGAGAAACTGCTAGAAAGGCACGGTGATTTCTTCTCAAAAACCCAGTTGGGAAAAGACGTGTTCCTTACTTTCCGCATACCCAACTTCTGGCTGGAAAAAGGCTACCGCGTCGCTCGCGCACTGGTAAACATAATGAGTGCAAACGACCTGGCAAAAGACCAAAAGCTGCACACGCCTCCCATTTTCGAGGCCATCTTGCCGATGACGCAAAGCGGCGAACAACTATACTTCCTGCGTAAAAACTACACTACTCTCGCCAAGGCCCTTAGGATGTTCGGCGAAGCCGGACCACAAGACCTGGGGCTTATACCCTTGTTCGAAGCGCCCGACCAAATGACGCGGCCAGATGAAATAATGGCAGACTACCTAAAACGATGTGCCGCAGACCCTGTTTTGAAAAAACGCAACCCCGAATACTTCAGGCCGTTCATCGGCCGTTCAGACCCCGCACTCAACTCCGGGCTAGCGCCTGCAATCTTAAAAGCAAAAATAACCCTTTCGCGTTGCTACTCTTTCGAACAACAAACGGGCCTTCCGGTTTACCCAATAATAGGCGTGGGCGGCCTGCCTTTTCGCGGGGGTTTGACCCCGCAGTCCGTTGCCTCGTTCTGCAAAGAGTACGAGGGCGTCAGGACCGCCACGGTCCAGTCGTCGTTTAGGTACGATTACCCCAAGGAAGAAGTAAAGAAAGCAATTGGCGAGCTGGCAAAACGGCTGACAAAGAAAGCACCAATTTTTGACAAAAAAACTGAAAAAGAATTGCGCGCCCTTGACGCCATGTTCGAAACGTTTTACAAGAAGACTATTGAAACCATATCCGACGACGTAATGACCGTTTCAAAAACCGTTCCACAAAGGCGCGAACGCCGGCTGCATATTGGCTTGTTTGGTTACGCCAGAAAAGTAAGTGGAAAAATACTGCCGCGCGCCATCGGCTTTACTTGCGCAATGTACTCGCTCGGCGTCCCTCCAGAATTTATAGCGACCGGCCGCGGGCTCGAATCGGCAAAACAGCAAGGCTTGTTCGAAACCTTTGAACAACACGTCGAACTGAAGGAAAAACTCGAACAGTGCGGGGGTTTCCTTAACAAACAAAACCTGGCCGTGCTCGCCCAAAACAACGCAGGGTGGAAAGCAATACTAAAAGACGTAGCAATCCTCGAGGATTGGTTTGATCTTTCGTTTGGCCCAAAAACAGAAGAACACCTTGCGCACAAGAATTTGTCGACGAACCTCCGCCTTCTGATTGGAAAGGGGCAGGACGTCAGCAAAGAAATGGAGCGAATGGCCGAACTAAGAAAAAGTGTTGGCTAAAAACAGCAGCCACCGCACCGCCTACGAAGACAAAAGCCACGCTATAACCGCCAAAACTAGCGCCAGCGCAAACCACTTCTGCTGCATAGAAGTATGAAACTCGGCCAAACGCCACACCTCAAGCGGAGCGCCTTGGAAGCGCAAGAACCGCACCACACTTGCGGCACGTCTTTTCTTTTCGCTTCCAATTCAAGTCAAACTCCTTTCCGCTGCAGTCTGGACAAACAACCATCTCATTAGAATGAAAAGATTTCCATCCTTCCTTGCCGGACTTCAAGGGCCCAAAAGAGGTAGGGGCACGGTGCGGGGCTTCGGAAGAAGACGGCACGTTTTCATCCCTTCGGTTGGAAAAAGAGGACACTTCCGCACTGCTGCAACGCGGACAGTTTTTTTTGTCCGCAGCCTCAAAGCGAAAACCACAACTCATACAAGAAAATACAACCACAAAACCACGAAACAATTAGAAGCAAACAAGCTTAATAACTCCTTTTAACCACTGGCCTCTCCCCCCTCACTTCCACTATTCTAGAGTTAGGGCGAGGTTTGGCGGCCAAACACGCCGCTATACCGCGCCTGGCCCTTCACTTCCTCAAAAACCACCTGGCAAACGGGTGTTCCTGGCACTAGCTTCAAGGTTGAAGGCGAGTTGTTCATTATTTCTAACACTTGAACATTGCAAGAGCCCGGTTGAATAAGGCCAGAACTGATGTGCACGGCTAAACCCAAACGAGCCATACGGCTCCTACCTTCGAGCCTGCCCGCAATGTTTCCGGGAAGACAAATTTGTTCCATAGTGCAACCCAGCACCATTTGTTTTGGTTTCAAAAACAACCCTTCCGCACCAACTTTTACTAGTTTTGTTGACTTTTCAGGGTAGAAAACTTTTTCAGACAGGACAATTGGCGTGGGCGTCGGCCTTAGCAGACGAAAAACATTCGACAAACGCAAATCCAAAGAAACAGCACCAACATTTTCAGCAACAAACGGCCGTATTTTTATCCTGCCTTCCTTTACCGCAGATAAAATTTGTTTTTTAGAAAGAATCACAACAACACCTAAAACATTACCAAAACCACCTAAAAAACACACCAGCTCAAACGAAGGGAAAAAATATAAGGAAAGCCGTAATAACGACCTAAACCAGGTGGCGTTTTGTCAGAAATAAAAAGCGTTTTAGCACGTCAGATTCTCGATTCAAGGGGTACGCCCACCGTAGAAGTTGAAATAAAGACCTCAGACGGCTTATTTTTCGGAAACTCGCCCTCTGGAGCCTCCCAAGGCGCGTGGGAAGTTAAAGAAATGCGCGATGGCGGTGAACCTTTTTTTGGGAAAGGAGTTTTACAAGCAGTAGCAAGGGTAAACAAAAGCATATGTACAAAAGTGGTCGGCGAAAAGGCCACAGAACAAAAATACCTTGACGAAATTATGATTAAGTTGGATGGAACAACCGACAAAAGCAAATTAGGCGGAAACGCGATAATTGCAACATCCATAGCAATAGCAAAGGCCGGCGCTGCTGCGAAGGGAGTTCCCCTTTATCAGTATTTGTCTAAATTGGCTGGGTCTGTTCCTCGCTTGCCGGTACCTCAATCTAACATGATAAATGGCGGAGCGCACGCTGCAATAGAAAACGATTTTCAAGAGCACATGATTTTTCCCCACGGCGCCAAAACCTTCAGTGAATCGTTAAGGTGCTGCGCAGAAGTTTTTCACGAACTAAAGCGCGAGCTTTTTAAAAAAGGAATAAACGCAGAATTAGTGGCGGACGAGGGAGGGGTTGTTTTTGGTAAAACTCCAACCCAACGTTTGGATCTGCTAAACAAAACCCTGGAAAAAACAGGATATTCTGAGTGTTGTTCTCTTGCAGTTGACTGCGCCTCAACCCAATATTATAGAGATGGCGCGTACTTTCTTGGAAATATAAAAACAAAAACGGAAAAACTAGCGAAATATTATAGCAAATTAATTGAAGAGTATTCTATTTTCTCTATTGAAGATCCATTTAGTGAAGATGATTGGACCGCTTGGGCACTTTTTTCTAAACAAAACAAACAAACTCAAATTGTCGGTGATGACTTACTAGTCACAAACCCAAACAGAATCAAAAAAGCCGCAAGGGTTGGCGCTTGCAACGCCGTTATAATAAAACCAAACCAAATAGGCACCATAACCGAAACAATAGCCTCTTTTATCGAAGCAAAAAAACACAACTTCAAAACAGTGGTTTCCCACCGTTCCGGCGATACGGAGGATGTTTTTGTTTCTCATTTGGTTGTTGGTTTGGGTGGAGGACAAAGCAAATTTGGGGCGCCATCAAGAGGAGAACGCACTTCAAAATACAACGAACTGTTAAGGATTTCCGAACGCGAAAAGCGTTTTGGGGTGGTTTAGGTGGCAAACGAAAAAATTCTTTTAGTAATACTTGATGGCCTGGGGGACAGGCCCTCTAACGCTTTAAGCGGGCAAACCCCCCTTGAGAGCGCCAGAACCACTAGTTTTAGTGCGCTTTTAGAGAAGGGGGCGTGTGGTTTGATGGATCCGATAGGCGTTGGTATCCGCCCGGCAAGCGACGTTGCGCATCTTTCGATTCTTGGCTATGATATTTCAAAAGACTACACAAACAGGGGCCCGTTTGAAGCGCTCGGGGTTGGTTTGCAACTGAAAGAGGGCGACGTTTGCCTTCGGACAAATCTAGGAACCGTCGATTCAACACTAAAGGTTTTAGATCGGCGGGCTGGGCGAATAAGTGATTGCTCGGGCTTTGAAAAAGACCTAAACACAACCATTGATGGAATAAAAATAATTTTTAAAGCTGGTTTTGAACACCGCGCCGCCGTAGTTTTGCGCGGCCAGGGGTTAAGCCCAGAAATAACCGAGCTAGATAGTCACATTGTTGGGCGCAGGGTGCAAGAGGCAAAACCAAAAGATAGCACGGTCGAAGCAAAAAAGACCGCGGATGTTCTTAACAAATACGCGACTTATGCCTACAACGTGTTGAAAAAACATCCAATAAACAAGCAAAGAAAAAAACAAAAACAACCAATTGCAAATTATTTGCTTTTGCGTGGTGCGGGCAACCCGCCGAGTTTGTTGTCTTTCAAAGAAAAATATGGTTTAAACGCAGCGTGTGTAGCGGCGGGCGGGTTGTATAAAGGGGTAGCGAGAGCCGCAGGAATGGAGTTAATTCACGTTCAAGGTGCTACTGAAAAAAGCGATACGGATTTGGTTGCAAAAGCAGTAGCCGCTAGAAAAAGTCTTCAAACTTTTGACTTTGTTTTTCTTCACATTAAGGCCGCAGATAATTTCGGCCATGATGGTGACGCTGTTGGAAAACGCAATTTCCTTGAACGAGTCGATTCCGCTCTAAAAGAAATAACTGGGCTTTCAAGAACGTTAGTGGTAGTAACTGGTGACCATTCAACACCCTGCACGTTAAAGAACCACTCTGGCGACCCCGTGCCAATTTTGTTTTCCGGGGACATGGTACGAAAAGATGCGGTAAAGAAATTTGGGGAAAGAGAGTGCGCTAAAGGCGGCGCAGGTAGGATTCAAGGCAAGGACGTTATGAATGAAATAATGAATCTTACTGGCAGGGCGCCCCTGCACGGCACCTAACTGCCGTAATAGTGGAAGTGAGGGGGGAGAGGCCAGTGGTTCTTTCGCAAACGTACGACCGCCAGAAAAGCCAGTGTTTTGCACGGTTTAAGGTGTCTTTGGCTGATTTGGAGAAAATTTCCACCAACCAATTTACTCTGTTCGACTTCATTACTAATTCTTTTTTGTTTTCTCCAACAAAAAAACAACTATCCGTGCGCGTGTTGGACGCTGTTGCCGCAAGGCCGCAGTCGTTTCCAGACTTGGTTGTGGGGTTGAAGGCAAAGAAAAGCACGCTTTACTTGTTGTGTCTTTCCCTTGAGCGTTCCGGTTTTCTTTCGAAAGGCGCAGACAAGCGGTATTCCATTTCCAAGGCGTTTTCAAAGTCGTTGAGGTTGTATGCTGAGTGGTGGGAAAAGTGGGTTTCCCAGGCCGAAGCGAGTAGCATGAAGCAACAATAGGCGGCTCAAAACTAATTTAACCCTTGCCAACAACAAAAAGTAGGGTGCAGCTGTTGTTTGACAACCTTTTCGGAAAGAAACAAATAGATACGAAGCCTATTTTTTCAATACGCACGGAATTGCATCCATATTCACTGAAAGCGAACAAGAGCGATTTCGTGGATTTGGAAGTGCTTTTGGCCAACCATTCTCCTGAAGAGCTGCTCACTTCGTTAGTGGTTGTAGTGCCAAAACAACTTGGTTTCGAGCGAAGTATAATACAACACGAGCGGGAAATGCGGCTAGGTTATGTTGCTGCTGGAGAACAAAAACGATTGAAAGTGCAGCTTTGGGCGTCTGAACGGTCTGATCGTGGGGGAGTATCCCGTGCACCTTTTCGCGATTTCTCATTACAAAGATTATGGTCATGTTCTCAACGAGGCGCGCAAACAAATATCGATCCGCGTGGAGTAGCTTGCCATGATTCGTTTGTCCTCGCTTTTCGGAAAAAAAGTATATGCAGAAGACGGCAAATATTTGGGCGAAGTGTGCGACGTAGTTATTGATTTGGCAAGCGCCGAAGTGGCGCGCCTTACGCTTGAATCCATTCCCACGTCGAGTCGCGAAGACGCAAAACGCGTTTTCAGAGAAAAAACTTTTTCGTTTTCAAAAATTAGGAGCGTTGGAGAAATAATCCTCGTTTTTTCTTCTGCCCTCTCCGCGCCCGAAGAAAAAGCCCGCGAGCAACAAGGCGGCGTGGCGCAGACTCACGCTCGGCGTTACCACCAAGGTCGTTAGCTTGCGCTATTAAAAGTTGAAATAGTAGCGGGGGTAGGATTTGAACCTACGGTCTCCGGGTTATGAGCTTCGCCCTCAATCCGCTAGGCGGACTAAGTCCAGCGGGCACTCCTGGCTACCCGTGAGGCCACCGTTTGCAAGCAACCAGTAGTTACCCCGCTATAATTATGCCAAGAGTAAGATTATTTGGGGGCTCTTGCTTAAAAGGAGTTTGTTGGTTTGCCTCTCTGTTATTTTCCAACTACTTTTTCGAGAGCGGCAATTGAGTCTTCTATTTCGGTGAGCTTCTTTTCGGAGTCGTAGCTCTTGAGTTTCGAGCTGCAGGTTGGGCAGTTAAAGTTGTTTTCAGCCGCTTCGGTAAACGGGAGCGTGACGCACTCTTGCTTGCACGCGTAAATAACACTATTTTCTCCGACGCCTAGTTTGGTGCGCAGCGCCTGGAGCTCTTTTTTGCGGTTCAAAAGCACGTTTTGCAGCGCGCGGGACTGCGTTGGCTTCCAGGTGTAGGTATACCATCCGCTTGTCATGTTTTTTTCGCGGGTGTATTCAACCGCGCCAAAATTGTGAAGCAAGTTAAGCGTCTTGCGTATTTCGGAGAGTTTGATGTGTGTTTGTTCCTCTATTTTAGAGTCAATCGCGCCGCCTTCAGTAAGGCTGCGGACAATTTTTATTCCGGGCATGCCGGTGACTTGTTTGACGAAGTTTTCGTAAAGGCGGGAAAGCACTCTTTCACCAACGTGGGTTTAACTGATGTTATAAACAATCATGTTCGCATTTATATTTTTTTACTACGCCTTTTTCCAATGACTTTCTTTCCACGCTCTTGGGGAACAATTTTAAGCTTGGCACCCCCAAACGTTGGTGCTTGTTTTTCCACGAGGGCAAAAAGGAAGATGGCGAGCGCCGCAACCTCGCTGTGAGGTTGGTTTGTAACGCCAAGATTGTAGTTTGCGAGTTTGTAAACCTCGCCCGGGACTTTTTCGGCGCCGACCACTACTACTATTTCGCGTTTGGGTTTTTCTTTAAGTGTTTGTTTTATTTCCACTATTTTGTCTTCAAACGGAAGGCCATACATTGTGAGGTGCACTATCAGCGCCCCGCTTTTCTTGCGCGCAACGAGCCATTTTTTCCAGTTGCCTGCCGGTAGCGCCTTGAATTTTCCGCCCCATTTTTCAACAACTTTGCGGACGCTTTCTATTAGCGAGTCGTCGCGCTCCCCACAATAAACAATTTTTTGTGCGCCCAGCGCGCGTGCAACGAGCCCGCAGTGCGTTGAAATGCGTTTGTCCCTTGCAGTGCGGTGTCCCAACCTCAGTACAGTTATGTTTTTCATGTCTAGTTCTCTCTCTTCCGCAAGTCTCTTTAACCCTTTTCAACCCTAAACTATATTACTGTTCTTTGTTTTGCGGCGTGAACTTGACTCCAGTAGTCTTGTTTTTCGCAGTTAAACGGGCCCATAGCTCAGTTTGGTAGAGCACTCGGCTCTTAAGGCCGCTTTTCGGCTGGAGCAACCGAGGTGTCGAGGGTTCAAATCCCTCTGGGCCCGCCTTCCTTTTTGTTACTCTCTTGCAGTTGTGAAAAACCTTTTTTAACTAGGCAAGCGTAAGTATCTTGCGGATTTTGAAAGGTGGGTTGAACTGGTCGCGCCTTCCTGCGCCTTAAGGCGTGGGCCTTTTTCTCAACAAGCGACCCGTTCATTTTACATTGGCTAGTTGCACTATGCTCTCTCAATCTTTAGCGCAGCGCCTTTTTTGCAATCATGTTTGCGTTGCGCGGTTGCGTTGGGGTGGTTTTGAATGTGGGTAAGGTTCAGCTTTGGCGTTGGCCGCGGGGGCTGTTCAAAATGCGTTTCCAAATGAGAGAGCCAATCGGGGTTTTGTTCAATGTGCCTTTGCTCAACATCTGCGTAGGCGTGCGCGTATAAGCCGGGTTTGAGGTGCTGGCCCATTATTCCAAGTAGGGTGTACAGATGAATGGGCGTGGCGCCCGGACTGCAATTAGCGCCCCTTAAACTTAATCCAAAATGAACTTTCCCGTTTAGCTTCTTTAGTGTGCTAATTGCTTTGGATCCTAGCAGGTCTACTTTGTGAACTATAATTCCGTGTTTATCTCTTAGTTCTTTGTGCAGGGCGTCGTTGTCTTCCAACGTGATTCCGTGCAGTTTAACGAGGTCTCCAAAATGGCGTCTTAAATCGCGCAGTACGAAGCCCTTTCCCATGGAATAATCAACACACGTCACTAGGGGCGTTGGTAGGGCGTGCGCGGCTATTAGGTGTTTTATGGCTGCTAGTGAAAAAGCATCACCAGGCGGGGATGCGGGCAATTCAATTTTTCTTTCATTGGCTGTTCGTTGTAATTCTTCAGTAAGCGCTCGCCGTATGTCCAGGGCAAAGTCTGCGTTGAAGGCTTGTTGGTGCGTTACTGTTGAACGCGTTTTTTTGTATGGCATTTTGCCGGCTCCCAGTCTTACCCCAAAAAATTGAATACTTGAAAGTTGGCTTTTTACTTCGGTCAAAAGGCGCTCGCGTTCGTTATCGTTTATTCTGGTTTGTTTGGCGTTTCCCACGGGCGCGTTTGTTATTACATCATGTAGGTTGATTGCTTGCGCTTCAAGTTCTCTTATTTCTTGCAACGCTTTTTCAGCGCTGCCACGCCGGTGGCCAACCCTTTCGTAAGCATCATGGTGTGCGATTACCTTTTTCCTAAGCGCGTCTGCTTGGCTCCTGAAATGGGCTTTCAACGGAAGCTGTTTGTGGCTACTCATGCTCTAAACACTCTTTTTCTCCTATTTATTATTGTCTTTTTGGCTCCAATGAAAAGCCTAATAACGAATTTGTTGGAAAACTATTGTTGTGGCAGCTGTTCGCAGGGTTTGCGGCGCGAATTGTCTTTCGCGTTGCCCTTAAGGCAGAGCAGCTATGCGCTCGACTGCAGAAGGCCGAAAGGTTCTACGGCTTTGAAACGGTAGTTTCCGTTTGCGGAAATCGAGAAAGATGGGTGCAACTCCCATACCCTGCTTAAAGTCTTCTTACTATGAGTTTGTTGAGGGCTGCCGCCACTCTCTCAGTCCTAGCGCGCACCATTGTGCGTCCTGCTGGAAACACCAGGGCGCTGGCGTTTTCGCGCGAAATCTTTACTGCGTTTCCAAGGAGTTGCGCTCCAAGCGGTTTAAGCTTTTTTAGGAGAGTCGCAGTAGCAAGTTTGCGCTTGTTTTTTGTCTTGTTTAGGAAAAGCCATTCGCCAGTCCCGCAGCAGACTATTGGCTTGTTTTCTTTCAGCAGCGTCTTGCCCTTGCCACAAACTGTACAGTTTGGGGTTTTTTCAAGGATTCGCGTGTGGGTCTTGCCGGTTTTTGCTTCGTAGTGCCAAAGCTTGCCGGCAAGTGAAGGTGTTTGACCTGCGATTAGCGCTGCAGCTTGCGACGCTTGTTTTTTTGCCGCTTTCACAACTGCTTTTTCGTCAACTCCAATTGCGCTGCAGCTGGTGGTTGTTTTCGGTCTGCTTGCCCAGCAGGCAAAACAAGCGGTCTTTCCGGGTAGTATTACTGAGGTCATTGCGTGGCTGTCAAGCGCTCCAGCGTAAACCCACGGCAAGCGTGCGTCGAGGCCGTGTTCGTTTATTGTTTCTCTCGCCTGCCAGTTGTCGGTGCAGTCGAGCACGAGAGTCGCGCCGCTCAAAAGTTGGCCGGCGTTTGCGTGGTTGAGGTGCTCGTGCTTCCAGCTAATGGCTGGTTTTGTTTTTGTCTTAAAAGTTGCGGCCGAAGTTATGGCCTTTGCGGTAGTTTGCGCCTTGCCATGTCCGATGTCTTTTTTACTGAAAAGCGGGCAGGCGGCCAGCGAATCTTCAGTAACGGTGTCCCTATCGATTATTTTAAGCGTGTCTTTTTTACAAAGCAGGCGGGCTACGCGCTGGGCGGTGCGCGTGCCTATCCGTCCTGCCCCGACAATTACGATTTTCATTTGGTTTCCTGCTTTTGGTGTTGTTTCGCAAGCCTAATATATTTCGGGCAAGATTATTACCACATGTCTGCAGGCCGACACGTGGAGGTTGGTTTGCTCGAGATGCAGGTTTTATGGCTCTTGGGCAAGCGCGAGTCGCACGGCTACGCTTTGATGGGCGAGCTTTCCAAAATAAAAAGTTCGCGCATTACGCAAGGCACGCTTTATCCAGTATTGGCGAGCTTGCGCAAAAAAGGGTTGGTCAGGCAAGTTTCGCGCGGCACGCGGGGAAAGAAAGTCTATGGGCTTACGGTTTTGGGTGAAAAAACGAGGAAACAGACGTGCGGCGAGTTCGTCCGGGCTTTTAGTGGGGTGTTTTACGACGAGTTTTGCGCGGCTTGTCCGGGTCACGCACGTTCGTCGAACATTCCTTTGCTGTTGCGCAGTAAGTGATGGTGGGTAAATGGCGTTGCTTGAAATTAAAGAGTTGTCCGCTAGCGTTTCTGGAAAGCGCATTTTGGATGGCGTGAGCCTTACTGTTAGTAGGGGGCAAGTGCACGCAATAATGGGCCCCAATGGAAGCGGCAAGACGTCTTTGGCGAACGTTCTTATGGGCAGCCCGAAGTATGTGGTCGAGGGCGGCAGCGTTCGCTTCTTGAGTGAAGATCTGCTTGCGTTATCTACAGATCAGCGCGCCAGAAAGGGTATTTTTTTGGCGTTCCAAAACCCGGTTGAGATTTCAGGGTTGTCTTTTGTCTCGTTTCTCAAGCGTTCTGCCGAAGCCCGCGGGGCAAAGAGATTCGGGGTTTCGGAGTTTCGTTCGTTACTGGAAAAACAGTTTAACGCGCTTTCGCTCCCGCGGGAGTTTGCGTCGCGCGATGTTAACCACGGGTTTTCCGGAGGCGAAAAAAAACGTTCTGAAGCGGCCCAACTGGCAGTTCTTAACCCTAAACTCGCAGTTCTCGACGAAATAGATTCAGGGTTGGATGTTGACACGCTTAAGACAACTGCGCGTGAAATCCGGCGATGGCAGAAGAAGTCCAAGGCAGGCTTGCTGGTTATGACGCACTACCAGCGTTTGCTCAAGTATTTGCCTGCCGATTTCGTGCACGTGATGCGCGCAGGAAAAATCGTGGAATCGGGCGGCCCGGCGCTTGCAAGAAGAATCGACCGCGAAGGCTACGGGCAAGCGCAGGCAACTTCTTTGAGGACGGTCGAAAGTGGCGATAGCGGTGGAAATTACGCTTCTTTGCTCAAGCAGAAAAAGCGCGGTTTGGGCGAAGTAAGCATTTCGTTGAAAAGTTAGGGTTGTAAAAAAGAATGGTTTCAAAACGTTCCAGCGTTGCCGAGGGGTTTACGCGGCCTTCGTTCGACTTTCGCGACCCTCAGCGCCATGCTTTCAAGTCGGACAAGCGCGTTTCCGAAGAACTAGTGCGCGAGATTTCTGCCGCAAAGAACGAGCCGCGATGGATGCTTGAGCGCAGGTTAGATGGACTCAAGCATTTCTTGTCTTGCCCGATGCCGTCTTGGGGCGCTGACTTATCCGGCTTGGATTTCGAGGCTTTGACGTATTATGCGAGCCCTGACACAGGCAAGGCTTCAGGTTGGGAGGCGGTGCCGGAGCGCTACCGCAAGACGTTCGACAAGTTGGGAATTCCACAAGCGGAACGCGAATTCCTGGCGGGTTCGGGCGCGCAGTACGATTCGGAAAACATTCTTCATACCTTGAAAGAGAGGCTCGCGCAGCAAGGCGTGGTGTTCAGCGACGTTGAGACCGGCCTAAAAACGCATCCTGAAATAGTTGCGAAATATTTCGGTAAGGTTGTGCCATTCAACGACAACAAGTTTGCGGCGCTTAACACTGCCTTATGGTCGGGTGGCAGTTTTGTTTATGTTCCAAAAGGTGTGCATGTCGACCTGCCTTTGCAGGCGTATTTCAGGATAAATGCTTCAAGCTTGGGGCAGTTCGAGCGGACGCTGATAATTGCAGAAGAAGGAAGTTCGGTGCATTATGTGGAAGGGTGTTCTGCCCCGATTTATTCTACTGCTTCCCTGCATTCGGCGGTTGTTGAAGTTATTGCCAAGAACGGCGCGAATGTCCAATATACGACTATCCAGAACTGGTCGGACAACGTGTACAACCTGGTAACCAAGCGTGCACACGCCTATTCGGAAGCGAGCGTGTTTTGGCTTGACTGCAACATGGGCAGCAAGACTACGATGAAATATCCAAGTGTGTGCCTTCTTGGGCCTCGCGCGCGGGCGGAAATCATGAGCCTTGCTTTTGCGGGAAAAGGGCAAGTGCAGGATTCTGGTGCAAAAGTGTTGCACCTCGCGCCTGACACTACTTCGGTCATTACTTCTAAATCTATTTGCCGCGACGGAGGCCGTTCGAGTTATCGCGGGCTTTTGCGAGTTGCAAAGGGAAGCACTGGCGCTAAGGCAAGCGTGCGTTGCGACGCGTTGCTGCTTGACGCGCTTTCGCGCAGCGACACTTACCCGAAAATGCAGGTTGACGAAGAACAATCGAGTGTTGGCCACGAGGCAACTGTTGGCAAGGTGGGCGAAGAACAGTTGTTTTACCTTATGAGCCGCGGCCTTTCGGAAAGCGAGGCGCTTTCAATGCTGGTGTCGGGGTTCATCGAAGAGTTCAGCAAGCGACTGCCATTAGAGTACGCGGTAGAGCTGAACAAGCTAGTAGAGATAGACATGGAAGGTGCGGTGGGTTGACGACGCGTTCTAATGCTTCGGGTTTGTCCGTGTGTGCCACTTCGAAAAAAGTCGAGTTAACGCCCTTAGCTGAAGCTTTCAAAAGGGGGGTAGTGTCTTCTCAGGAAGCAAGTGGCACCAAACAAGGAGAGTTTGTTTGCGTTCCGGCAGGAGAAAAGTGCTCGATTGACGTCGGCGTAGAAGGCGCGCCATCTGGACCAAACGGGCTTGTATTGAAAATTGGCGACAACGCGCAAGTAGACCTGAACATCGCCGCGGTTAATTCCAGGAAGTTGGCCCCCTTTTCGTTTTCCGGTTTGTTGTTGGTTGGTCGTTCGGCGTCTCTCCAAACGCACGTTCTGGCGTCTTCGTTCAATGCTGGTGCGTTCGATTTCAGGTACGTTGCAGGCGTTTCGGCGGTTGTTGGTTCAAGTTTGGCAATAATTTCGTGCGAAAACTTTGTGCTTCGGGAGCAGTTTGCACTTAACGGACGAGGTGCTAGTGTTTCGAGCAAGGCGGGTGTTTTTCTAACTGGTGACCAGCGGGCAGAATTCACTTCAACTTGTGTGCACGCCGCAGCTTGCACTACGTCAAATTTTTCAGCGCGGGCTGCTGTGAAAGACGCGGCGGTTTGCCAGCTTTTTGGCAAGATGGCGGTCGCGCGGGGCGCGCGCGGGGCTGATTCTTTTCTTTCGCAAAAAGGCCTAGTGCTTAACCCTGGCGCAAGGGTTGAGGCGTTTCCAGTGCTTGAGATTGAAGAAGACGAAGTGAGGGCCACGCACGCCACTGCTGTTTCCTGCGTTGACGATGATGTCTTGTTCTACATGGCCAGCCGTGGGCTTTCTTCTCAGGAGGCGAAAAGAGAGTATTCGGCGGCGTTTGTTTGTGGGTTGCATCAAACCGCAAACGAAAAATTCAGAGTTGCAGTTCGTCGGGCAGTGGAAACGGCTTGGTGCTTGCCGACGAAATTAACTTTCAGTAAAAAACGCGGGGGAAAGACAAATGTTTGACGCGCAGCGAGTCAAAAACGAGTTTCCAATCTTTAAACAAAAGATTAAGGGAAAACCGCTTGCGTATTTGGATAACGCTGCCACTACGCAAAAGCCGCGCCAGGTTTTGGCCGCAATGGACGAGTTTTACGTTAAGCGCAACGCCAACGTCCACCGCGCAGTCTATTCGCTGGGGGAACAGGCAACGCTTGCGTATGAGTGCGCTAGGGAAAAAGTAGCGCATTTCATCGGCGCGCGCGCGACGGAACTGGTTTTTACGCGCAACACTACTGAAGCGATAAATTTAGTTGCCACTAGTTTTGCTTCCTCTAGGTTTGGCAAACGCAAGTCGGTTATTTCAACAATTATGGAGCACCACTCTAATTTTGTTCCTTGGCAGCAGCTTGCAGAAAGGGGCTTTAGGTTCAAGGTAGTGGACTTGACGGAAGAGGGTGCACTCGATTACGCTGAGTTAGAACGAGATCTCGGACAAGGCGAGGTTGGCTTGGTTGCCGTAGTTCACGCGTCGAACACCCTGGGGGCAATCAACGACGTGCGTCGCATATGCCGTTTGGCAAAAAAGTTTGGTGCGCTTAGTCTTGTGGACGGCGCCCAATCAGTGCCCCATTTGCCTGTTGACGTAAAAACAATCGGCTGTGATTTTCTGGCGTTTAGTGGCCACAAGATGCTGGGTCCTACCGGAATTGGGGTTCTTTACGCGCGAACGCCGCTTTTGGAAGAGTTACCCCCGATGCTTTTCGGCGGCGACATGATTTCCGAGGTTTCTTTAAGTCGTTCGAGTTGGAACACGCCGCCTTGGAAGTTTGAGGCTGGCACGCCCAACGTGGCTGGCGCGGTCGGTTTGGGCGCTGCTTGCGACTATCTTTCCAGGCTGGGGTTGAGTGCCGTGTTTGAACACGGCAGCACGCTGGCTGCAACTGCAATTGAAGAACTGGAAAAAGTGCCGGGGCTCGAGGTTTACGGTCCGTCTGCCGGTAAACTGCGTTGCGGGCTCGTCTCGTTCAACGTTGAAGGAATTCACGCGCACGACTTGGCTTCTGTTCTTGACGGCGAAGGAATAGCGATTAGGAGTGGAAGCAATTGCACTCAGCCTTTGCTCAAGCGGCTTGGTGTGTCCAGCGGCGCTGTTGCGCGCGCCAGTTTTTATGTTTACAATACGCCTGGCGATGTCGAACGGTTAGCCGCCGGAGTGAAAAAAACGGTTAACTTTTTCTTAAAATAGTGGTGCAAGATGGCTCTCGAACTTTATGCTGAAAACGTGTTGGACCACTATCGTAATCCGCGCAACAAGGGCGCGCTTGAAAAGCCGTTTGCCGCTGCGCGAGAGTCAAACCTCTTGTGTGGAGATGTTTTGTCTTTCGAGCTTGCGTTTTCCAAGGGAAAGGTTGCTCAAGTGCGGTTTAATGGCGCTGGCTGTGCGTTGTCTCAAGCTTGCGCTTCAATGCTTTCGGAGAAAGTTACTGGAAAATCGGCCGCGTGGGTCTTGCGTCTGCGGCCGTCGTTCGTTTTTGGCTTGCTTGGGTTTGAGGTTAAGGGAAGCCGGTCGGGGTGTGCCTTGCTTGGCCTAAGGGCGTTGCAGTCGGCTGCAAGCAAGGCAGTTGCTGGCAAAAAATGGAGAAAAAGGAAAATAACCTGTCGCGGCAAGAGGGGCTACTTGTAAACGTCTTCTATTTTGCGGACAATTATTCCCTTTTCGGTTATTTGCATCGGGTTGATGTAGGTGGCGTGGTCGGTTCCACGCATTTTTCTTACGTGCAACGTGCGGTTGGCCTCTTTTTCAATCCCGAGAAAGTTCAGCAGGATTACCCCGTCCGAAACGTATTCTTCCACGCCATAGCGCGAGAATTGGGATGGCTTTTCAAATCCTTGTTCGTTGATTTCGCTCGTAGCAATGCCTGTAAGCCCGCTTTGGTTTATTGCGTATGTGAGTTTCAATATGGCTTTTCTTGCGTCAGAAGGCTTGGCGAATTGGAGCGCCATTGCGGGTATAGAGTCTATTGCGATGCGCTTGGCGCCAATCTTTTTTGCTATTGCGTTTATTTCGATGAACATGCGGTCAATGTCGGTTTCGGTGGGTGCCAGAGAATACTTTTCTTTCGAGCTTTTTCCGGCTTTCGAGCTTGTCGCGTCAATAATTGCAAGCTTGTCCTTGTCTTCGAGGGCTTGCAGGTTCCATTTGAAGCGGGCCATGTCTTCCCTTAGTTTGAGTGGCATTTCGTCGAACGTGATGAACAGGCCGGGCTCGTTGTATTCAAGTATGCCGCGGTAGAGGAACTGCATTGCAAAAATAGTCTTGCCAGTTCCGCACGCTCCGCTTACTAGTATCGTGCGTCCCCTTGGAAATCCGCCTTCGATTAGGTCGTCAAGGCCGTAAATCCCAGTTTTGCATCGTTCCATAAGTTGTACCAGTTAGACAACGGCTGCCGCCAATAAAACCATTTTGCCTTAAGTTCAGGCTTTTTGCTTTGGCCGAACCTCGAAAACGCAGGTTTGTGCGCCTTGGGCCATGCATTCGGTTTCGCGGCAATCTAATTCCCGGTCGTAAATGTGGCTGAAAATTCCAGCTAGAAAGCCGGCCAAAAACGGGTCGGCCTTTTCCGGTTTTGCAGCGCCCTTGTTGCCGTTGAGCTGCTTTGCCTTTGAAGAAGTGGCCTTGATGGTAACTTCGCCTTTCTCTCGCGGGTTTATGGATGAAATTTTAGCCATGCCGTTAAGCTCGATTATGTTTTGCCACAAGTTGACGTGTTCTAGTCCTTTTAGCTTGAATTTTTCGTGCAGCGTTGCGGCAATCTCGGTTGCAACGCTCTTTCCCGTTTCGTAAATTATTTGCGTGCCTTGTTCGCCGTACTTGGTTTGTAATGCCTTGTACAAGTGTTGGTGTTCCAACAGCGGGTGCATTTCATAGTCGATGTCGAATACGGTGATGTCTCCTTCCATGAATTTGATGTGCTTGGCCATCAGCAATTTTTTGAAGAAAACAGACAGCATCTAGTCGCCCCTGATGCTCTTTAGTTTTTCCCATTGCTGGAAAGACAGAGCATATTCTTCTTCCTCGTTGACTACAATCGTGCTCATCAGCATTTCTAGCAGCCGCTTTTCTTTCAGCGTTCCTTTGAGTGCTTTTTTGAGTGCTTCGGCAAACTTGTCTGCCCTTGGTTTTGAGGTAAAGTGGGCGGAAATCGCAACAGGCTCGCCCGTCATCATCTCTACAAAGCCGCCTTTTTCAAACAAGAAGCGCTTGTAAAACTTTTCTCCAATAATATCTTCGCCAATAAAGCAGCTTGCCTCGCCCAGCCCTTTCTCCAGCCTTTTCATGAAATTAAAAAGCAGTTTTTCTCGCTGTTGGTTGGCCTTGTCTTCCTTTTCCATGGCGTCGACGTCGTTTTGCTCGGACGGGGGCACTCCGAAAGGCAGCGCTTCCGGCAAGTCAATGAGCGTCACGTAGGCGTGTTTCAGTTTTTTCATGGGTTCTCGTACCTTTTAGGAAAGGCTGTTTTTAATAGCTAAGGTTGCAGTCTTGCGGGCGCCACCCCTAGGCTCGTTCGTCAAGCGGCGTTGTTTTTATTACTGGAACTGGAGGGTTTATTAACCAACTTCGGATAATCAGAGCAGGCAGGAGGCAGTTACTATGGGCAAGTACGTTGATGTCGGCGTTGGTTTTTCAGAGAACAAGGATGGTTTTAAGGCCGCAAAGGAGGCTGCTGCTGCAGCAGTCAAGGAGTTCAAGGGCAAGCCGCCAACTATTTCTTACGTTTTTTTCAGTGGCGACTACGACGTTGAGAAGCTCAACAAGGGGCTTTTGGACGTGCTTAAGGGTTCTGAATTCATTGGCGGAAGCACTGACGCCGTTTATTTCAACGAAAAAGTCTCTCGCAATGGCGTAGTGGTCGCTAGCATAAAGAGTGATTACTTGCACGTCGGGATAGCGTCTATCGACAATGTATCTTCAGATCCTTACGGGGTTGCCCGCAAGGCGATTTCGGACAGCCTTAGCAAGCTTCCAGTTGACAAGTATGTCGACCCGTATATTCAGTTCAAGCGGATGCAGAAAGGCAGCATAAAATGGATGTTAAAACTACCATCGTTCTTCGTTACGGTTTTGATGCGTGGAATGAAGATGCCAAAGATGGGCGACGAGACTAAGATGATCAAGGGAATTGCCGAGGAGATAGGCCTCAACGTTCCAATTTGGGGCGGGGCGCTGGGAACGCACTTGGAAAAAGTGTTTTCAGGCAAGCCTTACGAAATTTATGTTTTGCATTCGGGAAAGATCCTAAAGGACGGCATAGTCATTGCGGTCAACAGCTGTAGTTTGGTGTACGGCCAGTCGTTAGACCACGGTGTGACTCGCACATCGACGCTTGGTTCCATTACTGGAGTCGCCGCAGACGGGTATGTTGTGACTAGCATTTCGGGCATGAACCCGGTAGATTGGTATGCCAAGAGCATAAAGGTAAGCAAGGAAGAATTCATGAAGAACGCCATTACGTTATCCCAGGCGCACCCGCTTGGAGTGCCGGACAACTATGGTGGTTGGATTGTGCGCGCTGGAAGCGTGCCCGTAATGGACGGCAAGGCGCTGGCGTTCACCGCTCCCTTCGTCGAAGGCTGGCCAATCTACGTGATGGACGCGTCGCCGGAAAAGTTGCTTTCAAGTTCCAAGGCAATAAAGGCAGACATTGATGATTACAACCAGGCGGCGCGAGACCCCCAAATGTTACTTGCAGGGTTATGCGCTTCCCGAAGAGCAATCATGGGCGATGGAATTACCAAGGAGCTCAAGGAGTTGCGCAAGGTGTTCAAGAACGCCCCAATGGTGGGTTGGTCGTGCTTTAGCGAGATAGGCGCGAAGCGTGGCAAGCCTCCTGCGTGCCAACACTTGTGCGCCAACGTGTTCGCGTTGTACGACGAGCTCCTGTATGAACTGAAATAATTTTTCGCTAGATTTACCCACCAGTGCTGCCGCAAGCGATTAGTGGAAGTGCGGTTAGCCTGTTTGTCTAACAAATAAATAGAAGGGGTAGGCTAAGTAACGATGATGGCTATGGCCGTTTCCTCAAGTCAGTTCAAGCAAACCGTGTCTGACGTAGCGTCTCGAGACGAGCACAACGCCTTGTCTTTGCCTACAGATTTTTGGGCGTGCAAGGAGTTAGACCAGCTTGACTTGGCGCAAGTTAACGCTTTTTTCCTTCCAATGCTGCGCTTCCAGATGGGGCGCGCGATGCGCGTAATGCCGGAAATCTACGGCAAAGCTTATTCCAAGAAGAAGATTTCGCCCAAGGGAATAAAGACGATTGAAGACTTCTGGCAGCTTCCAATCTTAGTCAAGGATTCTACTGTGAGCGGTGTCGGCTTTCGGTCCAAGGTTGCTTTAAACCCTGAAGTTATGCGCCCCAACGACTTGAAGGAAGGGGTTTGCGTCTATAAATCGGGCGGGACTAAAGGTGTGCCTACGCCTACATTTATCACTCCAACCGACCGCGATATAGAGGCGTACGCTCTTGGGCGGTGTTTCTCTTACATGGGTATGGGCCCGCGCACCAGGATGCTGAATACTTATAATCCCACTCACAAGGGCGGGGATTGGATAAAGGAAGCCGTGCTCAAGCTTGGCGGAACAATTATCCCCCGCCGAACTACTGACACGATAGAGCAGACGATGGCCGCAATTGAAAGTTACGATGTGAATACTGTTGCTACTGTGCAAGGCCCGATTTCTTTGGAGAACGCTACCCGCAAGGGCGGCGGAGTGGATTTTCTCGGGATGGTCGAGGCAGGGCAACAAATACTTGAAGAGCGCGTTGACACGCTTTTTATTACTGGCTACACTTTGATTGACGAGCTTGTAAACTGGGCGGAGAATTTCGACAAGAAACTTGCAACAACCCTTGGTTCTAGCGAGGCAATTCCTCAGGCTACCAGCACCACGATCGCGTCGGGAAAATGCAAGTACAACCAGCAGCACGTAATTAACGGGCCCCACTATGTCGAAGTGCTAAAGGAAGAGAGCGGCGTAATGGTTCCAGTCAAGGAAGGAGAGGAAGGAATACTGGCGTACACTACTGTTGCGCGGTCTGGGACGATTTACTTGAGGTACGCCCCGGGCGACGTTTGCACTTTAGTTAAGAAATCTTGTGCTTTTCCTTGCGGGTTAAAAAGCGACATAATCACCGACATCGGCCGCAAGGACGTTCCGGAGGACGTAGTTACCACGGGTTGTTGTATTGGCTAATTAGAGGCGTTTTGAATGGAAAAACTCAAGTTTGACAATTACGTTGGCGGAAAAAATATTCTTTTAAGCAACAAGCGTTTTGTAGTGCAAAGCCCGTTTTATCCAGATTACTCGGCGCTTGGGCCTGAGTCCAACGCTTTCGACATACGAAACGCGATTTCCAAGGCGCGCACGGCCTCAAAGGCGTTGGCTGTTCTTTCTTTTGACGAACGCAAGGCAATTTTGAAAAAAGCTTCAGAAAAGCTCAAGTTTACAAAAGAGGAAGTGGAATACGTGGTTCGGATGAACGGAATGCCTATTTCGGCAGTAGAAACCGTGTTGTCCCATATCCCGGCCGTTCTTACTGAGATTCCGCGCCTGGTTGAGAAAAGGATGGGCACGTCTGACGGCCGAATCGTATCGATTTCGGAAGGCGACAACATGTTTGTAGTGTTTCATCCAGTGTCTGGATTTGCTTACTGCATTACTCCGGGCAACGACCCTCGTACCAACGCTTTTGTAGCTGGTTGGCTGGCAGTTTTGGGCATTCCTGGAATAATCAAGCCAAGCAAGGCAGACCTTCTGATTTCCAATAAGATTATCCAAGCGATAACTGAAGCAGGATACCCCTCGGGGGGGTTGAATTTGTTATGCTGGGATACTGCGGCGCCACATTCAGCCCAGAAGAATTTTGACATAGTGGGTGCTTCAAGCGTAGTGTGGGCTTTCGGTGAAGACCACACTGTGGACTCGATACTGCGCTTCCAGCAGACCGAGAACGGAATAAAAGATCACTTTGTAGACAAGATTGTAATTCGGCACGCTTCCGGTAGGGGTGCCGCCGTTTTCGACGACGCTTCCGATTTGAAGAAGTGCGCGCAGTTGGCCGTGGAGTCGGCTTTCCAGTGGCCAGTGGGTTGCAATTCACTTAAAGCGGTGTTCTACGCTGGCGCTGGCGGGGAAGAATTCAAGGATAAAGTCAAGGAACTTGTCAAGAAAGAGTATTGCTCGGCAGTCGGCGATCCTATGGACCCCAAAACGCGCGTGGGCTTTACTGATCCCAAGACGCTTGCACACTTACTTTCAAGAGTCAAGGACCTAGAGACGCTCAAGCTGCTTAAGCCAATGCTTCCAATAAAGGAAATCAGTTCGATTCAAGTTTCGCCGCTCTTGCTTTTAACCAACGATTCTGAGAACGAATTTCTTTCAAAAGAGCATTCGACGTACGTACTTGGAATGAAGAAGTGCGCGTCTTTCGAAGAAGCCTTGGTCGAATTGAACAGCTCGGCTGGAAAAAATAAGCGCATAGCCGTGTCAGTATATACCGACGATAAGTACAAGACTACTCGGCACTATATCCACGCACATCACGTGCGGCGGATGAGGCACACGAACGAGCTAGACTTGCTTTTCCACGAAGGCAATGATTACGTTTATCGGCTTACGGTGCCGCAAGTCCACCGTTTGGAGGAAGTGAAATAACCAATGCAGTTGAAATACAAGCGCCGCCTTCCGCCTCAAGGCGCTTACAAGACTGCAATCCGCCCTCCAGAGTTGGTAGCAAAACTCGGCCAGAATGAGAACGCTTTCGGCACTACGCCTAAAGTCGTCGAGGCTTTACGGAACTTTGACGCGTCTCTTGTTTTCAGATATCCGGACCCGCAGGCAGTTGCCCTGCGCGAGAAAATCGCTAAGTATGTAGGGTTAGGCGTATCGCCGAGCAACGTTGCTTGTTTTTCCGGGGTTGACGAGGCTATTCGCGTCGTATCATCGTTCTTCCTTGACGAGCGTTCGACAATGGTTTGTGTCAAGCCGACCTTTGCAATCTATCCTCTTGCCGCAACTTTCTATGGCACAAAAATAAGTGCAATCCCGCTTGAGCGCGACTTCTCATTCAGCAATAACACGTGTGAAGCAATTGTTGAGGCAATACCTACCGCGGATTTAGTTTGCCTGTGCAATCCCGACAACCCTACTGGCACCACGATAAAGCGGCAGTACTTGGAGCGAATAATTTCTGCGGCAGAAGAAAAAAGCATTCCTGTAATCGTTGATGAAGCGTATTTCGAGTTTTTTGGGGAAACGATAATGGATTTGGTTTTGCGCAAGCCAAATCTGATAGTTTTCCGGTCAATGTCCAAGTCGTTCGGGCTTGCGGGGCTGCGGCTTGGCTTTTTGGTTTCAAGCGAAGAACTCGCGGGCGAAGCACGCAGGTGGAAGCCAATCTTCAATGTGAACAATTTCGCCCAGGTTCTTGGTGCAGCTGCGTTGGATGATCTGGATTTCGTGAAAATAACTTCCGCGAAGATTATCGAGAGCCGCGAGGCGCTCTCGAAAGCAGTTTCTGCGCTTGGAATCAAGGTTTATCCGTCAAAAGGCAATTTTATCCTGGCGCACTTAAGTGACAACGTTTTCGACGGACTCTTAGAGAATGGCGTTGAAACCCGCGACTTTGTTTTCGAAGGATATGATGGAAAGTTTGTGCGGATTACTGCCGGCTCGCCGCAAGAAAACGAGTACGTAGTCAAGACGCTCGCCAAGCTGCTTGGCCGTTCTTGAGCGAATATGCTGAAACGAGGGGCGTGAAGCCTATGAGCGCGCCTCGCCTATTTATTGAAAAGGTCGTCAGAAGATTTTATAGTAAGCCCGTCAGGCGAGATTTCTAGCGAGTGGACTTCCAACGAGTGCTTGGTTTCCCGCATTTTCCTTACGTAAAGGCTGCGGCTTGCGGATTCGCCTATTCCTAAAAAGCTCATTAGGATAATCCCGTCGGCGAGAAAATCGCTTATCCCGTCGCTGCTTAGCTGGCCGGAATCTTCCTTTATATCGGAAATAAGGAGGGCGGTGGTGTCGGGAAGGTCCTTGAGTGCCTCTATCAAGTAGTGTATCATCATGCGCTTGATGGAGTCTTCGTGCATTACCCACCGGAGCTTTTCACTCTGGTTTACCACCATGTGCAGTTTTTCGGCGTTGCGCAACATTGCGGGATAGTTTTGCAGCGCGGTGAGGGAATCTATTGCAAGCCGCCGTACGCCGTTATTGGTGACTTCGTTGCGCAGAGTGTCGAACACGTTCTCTTCAGCAAGGATGTCTACATAATGCAGCTTTAGCATTCCGCTATCAACAAGCTCTTTTATTCCCCAGTTGAATCGTTCGGCCTGCGCCAGTATGTCTTTTTCTTTTTGTTCGAATGAAACTAACAGGCCTTTCTCTCCCTCGCGGCAACCGTTAGCGAGAACTTGCAGGCAAAACAAGGTTTTTCCGGTTCCAGGCGCGCCGGAAATAAGCGTTACGCTGCCACGGGGGATGCCTCCCTCTATAAGTTCGTCGAGCCCCTTGACGCCGGTGTGCATTCGTTGTGTGGGCATTTGTTTCTAGGAATAAGACGCATCACTACATTTTAAGGACGTCGGAGAGCTTCTTTACAGCTATACCTTCCGAGTTTATGTCCAACGGGTGGACTTCCATTGTGTGCTTGGTTCCGCGCATTTTTCGCACCATTACTGTCCTAATCATGTCCTTTCCGGAACCCATGAAATTAAGGAGTATGACTCCATCGGCGACGTATTCTTCAATATCGTACTTGGAGAATTTGAGTGATTGTGAAGAGTTGATGTTCTGTTCTTCTATTTCGGTCGTCAAAAGCGTCGTGACTCCTGCCCTTCCGGTTATGTATGCTATCTTCAGTATGGCGCGCCTTACTTCGTTTGGGTTTTCCAGCTTGAACGCCATTGCGGGAACCGAGTCGAACACTATTCTTTTTGCGCCAATCGTCTTGGCGACGCTCATAACTTCGACAATTACTCGGTCCACATCCATTTGGCCGGGTAAAATCGCGTGTTCTTCTTCGCTTGGCGCTCCAACCCGAGAACTCGTCGCGTCAACAATCGCGATTTTCTTTTTTCTTTCCAAGGCTTCAAGGTCCCAGCCAAAATTCTGTGCGTCTTCGCGCAGTTTGTTGGGCATTTCGTCGAATGTTACCAATATCCCGGGTTCGCCGTACTCGGTGGCGCCCTTGAAGAGAAATTGCATTGCTAAAATGCTTTTGCCGGTTCCGCAAGCTCCTGAAATAAGTATGACTCTTCCAGTAGGAAATCCCCCGCCGATAAGCGGATCCAATCCGGGTATGCCTGTCTTTATTCTCTCCATAATAATCACTCGGATTTGATTAACGGGTTAGCGTTTAAAAAGAGTTACTTTGCAGCTCCTTTGTTAAGGGGCGTTGAAATCAAGCGGGCAAAGGCATAAATCATCGTTTTGGCGTATTTGTTCGGTGGAAGCACGCTCGCAATAGGAATTCCGTATCGTTACATAACCGAGGACATTCTTACCTACTTGGATAAGGCCAGCATCAAGTTAGAGCCGCGCGTTAACCGAAGGCATTTCATAAAAGGCCGCAATCCTTCTTGCATAATTCGCTTAGTCAACTCGACGATGCTTCCGGATTTGGTGGAAGACGGGCTGATTGACTTAGCAATACTCCCTTCTGTTGACTTCAAGGAGTCCCAGACTTTTGCAGTGCCATTGGTCGAGCTCAACATGCCGGTTGCCCGCCTGATGCTCGGAATTTCCAAGAGCCTGCCTTTAGTGCCGTTAAAAAGCCTTCCAATAACGTGCGTGCTTACTCGCACTCCCCGTCTTACGAAAGAATTTTTGGAGCGCAACAAGCTCAAGTGGAAGATGAAAGTCGTGCGTGGCTTGACCGAGTCCCTGGCTTCAATTTATGGCAAGCACTACGCCGTAGTCGAATACGTGCGTTCCGGTGAAACCATGGCCGCAAACGGGTTAGTGCCTATAGTCAACGTGGCTTATTCTTCAGTCTTGGTGGTCGCCCATCCCAAGAAAGTAAATTCGCGCCAGATAGTCCGGCTAAAGAAACAACTGCTTCTTTTATCTCGAAACCCAAAAAAGCACGGCGTCAACTAGCCGTTCATTCTACGTCCAGCCCGTTGTTCCAATAGTAGTTGAACAAGTCGCCTATGCTCTTCACTATTGGTTGTGAGTCGGTCCAAATCGTGATATAGTCTCGGTTGGCGTCGGTCAGAGTAAACGCGGCTGCGTTTTCGTCGTAAACACTAAAGCGAAGCGGACTTGGGGGTAGGATGTTTCGACAGTTTCGTATGTGAACCCCCCATTTGAGGTATTTGCTGACTATTGGATAGTTTTCGTGCGTTACTTCGCCAATAATCCTGAATTCGATTCCCTTGCGCGCCTTTTCCCTAATCGCAGTCATTATTGGAGCGTAAGGGTTCTGGAAGGGAAAGCACGAGTCCATGCTTTTCTCTACTTTTTCTTTTATGTGCGCGTTAAGAAAGGCTAATACCATGTCCCTTCCTCGCATGAGCCTTATTGTCTCTTCCTTGCTTGAAGTCTGCGCGGCGATTGTGCTGGCCTGCTCCAAAATTTTTCTTTCCCTGGCTATCGACTGTTCCCGGCCTGTTATTGCTTTTGAAAACGCCTTGGTGGGATCGATTATTGAAAACTTTTTTGGCCTGCCGACGTTTGATTCTATAAGCCCTTTCGATTCCAACGAGCGTAGCACTTCGTACAACTTGCCTTCCGGGACGCGTCCTCTCTTCGCTATTTCAGACACGGCGGCCGTCTTTAGTTCCAGTAGCGCACAGTACGCCCCCCTCTGGTATTGATTGAGGCCTTCCTGTTCGAGTAGCCAGTTGATGTCGTTTTGGTCCATTTGTCCCACTAGAGTTGTGTTTTTCAGTTATATATTACCACTGGCGGTGGTTAAGAGGTATTTTATACCCTTCCGAACACAGAATAGTTAAAGCTCTCTTTTAAATTGGGAGCAGCCTTGGTTCCTCTCAACGTTTTCTCGGATTGCCTCCTTGGGGCTGCTCCTCCTCTCTTTTCGAGTCCCAGTACAATTAATAACTTTTTTCTGACGAAATCTTTGGGGTATTATCGTGACTAAAGTAATCGGCTTGACTGGAACCTTCCTAGCGGGTACCGGTACTGCCGGAAAGATGCTGTCAGAGTTGCTTGACGCGCCGATTCTTAATTTTGGAGACGCAATACGCGAGATGCTTCGCAGGCAGGGAAAAACAATAACTCGCGATGTGCTTCACGAAACTGGGAATGCTATCCGCCACAAGGATCCGGCCGGTATTTCAAAGCTATTGCTTAGTCAGATTGCCGAACGCCCAGAACCCTTCTTTGTTGTGGAAAAGCTTCGTTCTTTGGGCGACTACCGTGGAATGGCTGACGCGCTCGGCAAAGATTTCATTCTTATAGCGCTTGACGCCCCTCCGCGGTTGAGGTACTCGCGCCTGCTTTTGCGAAGGCGTGAAGGCGAAGAAAAGCTTTCTTTTGAGCAGTTCTTGGAAAGCGAGAAGCGCGAGCTTGACGAGGGGCCTTTTGAGTGGCAGATGCACATCTCGGCGCTCATGGCACGCGCTGAAGCAATACTAGTCAACGACGGCTCGGAACAGGAGTTGCGCAGCAAGCTTGAAGCTTTTATTGTCAAGACGGGGCTGCGCTGACGCTGGAAATCACTCCTTCCACGGCCTGCGTGAAGTCGTTTTTCTTTATTTTCAGCCCAAAAACCAGTTTTTTGCCGGTTATTTCCGCTTTTTTCAGTTCAATTAGGGTTGTGGCATCGGCAGGAATCGCCGAAAGACCGGTTAGTGCAAGCGCCTCTTCGTTGAAAAACACGCATTCTAAGCTAGTTTTTTCGTCTGCTAGCGTGGCTTTGACTACAAAAAGCTTGCGAAACTCGCCCCCGCAGCCACAGTTTTTCTGGGCATCGGGCTTAAGGGGCGATTTTTGCCCGCAGTTGGAGCATTTAAGCATGGACCATGCGCTCGTAATTTCGGCAACTGTAGCTGCAACCGCGTCGAAGCTGCCTTGGCCTGCCTGCATTGCCTGGGCAAGCGAGCTTTGAACTATGGCCGCTTCGGTTTGGGCGTTGTTTTGATAAACGACTATGTTTGAGGCCCATCCTGCGTGGATTTCGAGTTCTTTGCCGTCACGGCTTGCCTTTACGCTCGCCCCTTCCACTGACACGTCGTCACCTTGCTTTAACCCTTCAAGCGCCGCGCAGTTGGCATCCCATGCCACTAGCCTGAAGTTCTTGCCTTCGTTTTGCAGCACGCAGTCGCAAACGTAGCCCTTCTCGACTTCGCCCGTCTTCTTTACGCGCTGGAACTCGCTTTTCCGCCCTATGGTGACCACTCTGCCGTTGACATCAACGTCTAGCGCCCCGCTCGCTAGCGCTTGAGGGGGGGTAACTTTCTTTTCGTAGACGGGCAAGCCTTCTTGCTCGTTGGAAAGCGAAATGCGCGTTGACAGCCCGGAGTGGAGTTCAAGCCCTGAGGCGCCGGTTTTGACGTTTGCTCCGGCCACTTCGAGTACCGTGTTTCTCTTTAGTTTAACTTGTTGTGGCCAATCGGCGTCCTTTCCCCAAAGCACGAGAGTGGCGTCCCCGCTGGAATCTTTGACAATAATGTTGCGGACTTTGCCTTGCTTGTCGCCATAAACCGTCTTTTTTGTGAAATACTTGGCGGAAAAGACGTGCCAAACCCTAGCGCGTACGTTGGCGTTGCCGTCTGTTGGAGACGTTTGGGCGAGCTTGGAGAATTTGACTTCCCTTGCTTTTCTCTCAACTGCCACTCCTTTTTCCCTTGCAACCAGCTCGAGAGCGCCTTGCCGGGTAAGAAGGCCAGAAAATTCCGCCTGCTTTCGCTCGAGCTCGGCCTCAAGCTCGCCGGAAGCCCAGCCGGTTGCAGAAAGAATTAGTCCGGTAGTGTCTGAAGTTGCAGCGTCCACTCTATTATCCTCAAACGCAAGTATGCTTGCCGCACCTATAAATTTTTTGGCTTTGCCCGTACGTTAAAAAGCAGGTCATACACTATGTTTCTATAACGCTTCAAGGTGGGTTTCATGCCTATTGGAATTGGAAAAGTCGAGAAGTACTACCGCGAAAAGCTTGAGACTCAAGGGGGCATGCTTTTCTCGCTTATAGACCCTGACAAGAGTTCGCTTGAGAAAGGGGCCGACATTGCCCGAAAGAGTGAAGAGGCTGGCGCGGACGCAATACTCATTGGTGGTACGGTTGGCGCGCAAGGCAGCACGCTTGATGAGACAGTCAGGATGATTAAAGAGGTAATTTCCCTGCCGGTAACGCTATTTCCGGGCAACATTTCAGGCATAACGAAGTACGCTGACGCATTGTACTTCATGCACTTGTTAAATTCGCGCGACGTCTATTGGCTAAGCACCGCGCTTATACAAGCCGCGCCAGTAGTAGCTCGTCTTGGAATAGAGGCAATCCCAACTACGTACTTGGTTGCAGAGCCAGGCCAAGCCGTCGGTTGGGTTGGCAACGTCAACTTATTGCCAAGAGACCGCGCCGACTTGGGCGCAGCGTGCGCGCTTGCAGCGAGGTACGGCGGTTCTCGCGTGCTCATTGTTGACAGCGGGAGTGGCGCGCCCGAACCTTTGCCTTTGCCTTTGGTTTCCGGCATCGCCAAGGCTTGCGGCGACCAGACTATGTTTTTTGCAGCAGGTGGGATCCGCACGCCACAGCAGGCAGAAGAACAGATTGCAGCAGGCGCCCATGGAATTCAAGTAGGCACGGCGTTCGAAGCAGGAGACCTTCATAAGAAGATAAAGTCCATGAGTGACGCGGTCAAAAAAGCCGGCAAAAAGAGGGTGTAGGCGTTTATGCCTAGAATACCGCCGCGCGTAAGAACACTCAAATCAGCTAGGCTAATATTAGCTGCGGAAAATGCGGAGGGTGTCCGCAAGCACGCCGAAGACTTTCGAAAATTCTTGCGTGTAAAGGGTGTAACTCACGTTTCAGTAAGCCACGTTAGTACTTACGGTGTTAATCCTAATCGATCTTCCTTCGAGCCCCGTCACGGCGACCATTATCTTGTGTTAACCCCTACTGCGGAACGTGTTTTGCGCGCAGAAGCGGGAAAAAACGGGTTGCACGTTGATGAAACGGGTTTAAGTCGGAAAAAAGCGCGAATCCGCTTAACTGTGGGCTTTCCTTACTCTGAACTTCCGGGCGTGCCGAAAGTTCACACGTCCGGGGATGAACAAAAATTAAATTGTGCGCAGCTTATGAAGGTGCACGCCCGCTGGTGTAAACAACTTGGAATTCGCCTGGCGGTTCCAAAACGCAAATCTTAACTTCTTACATTTTGGGTGTTTTTGTGGAGCAAGTGGCAGAGATTGACGGTAGTGAGGGCGAGTCGGGCGGGCAGGTGCTGCGAACCGCTCTTTCCTTGTCTGCAGTGCTTGGCGTTCCTTTCAAGATGACTAACATTCGCGCCGGCAGGCCAAAACCTGGTTTGCAGGCGCAGCACTTGACTGCGGTTAACGCGTGCGCGACAATGTGTGGCGCGCGGGTGCAGGGCGCAGAACTTCATTCAGCCGAGCTTTCTTTTTCTCCGGGTTCTCTGCAAGCGGGAAACTACCATTTTGAGGTTGGCACTGCAGGCTCGACAATCCTGGTTTTGCAGACTTTGCTGCCTTTGTGCTGGTTTTCGGGCTCTGAGTGCAAAATAGTGGTGGGCGGCGGGACGGAAAACGCGTTTGCGCCAACTTCACTGTATTTTCAGCACGTTTTTGTGCCTGCAGTCGAGGCAATGGGGCTGAGTGTTGATTTTCAGGTCGAGCAATTCGGTTGGTTTCCTAAAGGTGGCGGCAGGATTGTTGCAAAAACTTCGCCTTGCAAGCCAACTGCTTTTCGTTCTCTCAAGCGGGGCAATCTGGAGTCGCTTTTGGGGGTTTGTGTTTCTTCCGGGCTTCCCCAAAGCGTGCGGCAAAGGATGAAGGTTTCTGCTTTGGCGGGGCTTGTTGAAAAAAGAGTTAATGCCAAGTTTTCAGAGTTGGAGGCGCCGGCTGCTTCGCCGGGCGCAGAATTGATGCTCGTTGCGCGTTTTGCCAGTGGCGTTGCGGGTTTCTCTTCTTTGGGCGAGAAAGGCAAGCCTTCTGAAAAAGTTGCGGAGCAAGGCGTGCGAGATTTTCTTGATTTTGACAAGAGCGGCGCTTGCGTTGATTTACACTTGGCAGACCAATTGCTGCTTTACTGTGCGTTGGCAAAAGGAAAAAGCGAGTTTGTTGCCCAAGCGGCTTCAAGCCACTTGCGGACAAATGCTAGCACTATTCAAAAATTTGTTCCAGACTGCCGCATTTCAGTGTCCGATTATCAGGGCGATACTGCTATGGTTTCTGTAGAAGGCGTTGGTACTGGCTAGTGCACTTTTTAGAGCGCAATAAAGAATGCGAATAGGTCTCCTACAAGCAGCGTTGCAAGTAGGCCGAGCAAGATGTACGGGCCAAGTCGCGGAAGCACTTTTGCAATTGGGAATGCGCGGATTCCTTCTTTCTTTTGCACTAATTTGAGTTTCTCGACTTCGGATTTGGTAAGCACTCTTCCGAGCTTGTACTTCTTCACTATTCTTTGGTTCATTCGGTCGGTTACGAGCACGTCTTCATCCTCGATTTTGGACAGTGGCATGTTAGCGACAACAATTTCGTCCATGATTTGCCGCCGAAAAGCAATGAGAAACACAGTGGGTGCCAGCACTGCTACAAAGAAAAGCAGTTGAGCCGTGCTTGTGCCATTGGCGTACATCCAACCGAGGATTGCTAAGGAAAAGGCTAGGGCTATTGCGCCGCGGCCGGTTTCCGGTTTTGGAGTTCTTTCAAGAACGGCGGTTGCGTAAAACAACGCGCTTCCGAATAATGAAAAGAAACCAGTCGCGGTAAAGACTGAAAGGAAGAAGGGAATGGCGGCTAGCAGGGCTTGGAACAGTTCTACTTGGCTTACGCGCATGGTTGTGAAGGCAGCTCCAAGCAATGGGGTTGCAAATTCGGTGGGCCGTAATGGAATTAGCAAGAAAATGCCGGTGAACAGCAGCACGTCGCCGCCTCCAACTTGTCCTGCGCGGTACAGCGCGTAGCCTATGCCGAAAATGAGCAGTCCGCCTCCCAGCGCATAGGTAATGATGCCAACATCCATCGTGGCAAGCGAGGCAATTATGCCCGCAGCAATCATGAAATATGTGAGTTTTTCATCTATGAAGCTCGTCCTGGCATCCTGGTAGGCAGCAAGTGCAGTTCCGGCAACGGCCAGGAGTATTCTTCCAAGCTCTATTTCTGCGGTCATGCAACAATTAGTAGCACGGCTTATTTATTTGCCGCCTTGCGCCGGTTGGTAGTTCCGCCTGTCAGGTTGAGCTTTGCTTCTAGAAGGAACAGTGCGAGAGAAAAGCCCATTCCAAGAACGAACGCTGCGACGGTAAGGTTTTGATTAAATAGAATTAAGGCTATTCCGGCAATTATTCCAATTGCGGCCAAGCCCATTCCGCGATTGAAAAGATTTTTTCCCATAACATATCCGTCAACAATGCCGTCCATTTAGGTTCACCTAGTCTTAGTTGTTTGCGGCGTTTACCGGGGTTCCCAAGAATGGCGCGCCTATATTGTTTTCAGTCGTGATTTACCTTAGTTTGGGCATTCCTCCCGGCAGCATCTTTCCCAGGCGTTTGGCAAGCCCGCGGTCCCCGCGCATTCCTTTCATCATTTTGCTTATCTTCTCGAAGTTGGAGACGAGTTCCTTTACGTCTCCCACTCCGACGCCGGCGCCCTTGGCTACGCGTTCCTGTCTTTTCGCGTTTTTCATCAAGTCGGGTTCCTTGCGTTCTTTTGGAGTCATGCTGTTGACTACTGACTCGAACGTCTTCATTTTCTCTTCGCTTTTGCCAAGCATTTCTTCGGGAATGTCGTAAAGCCCCATTGCTTGCATTAGTCCTTTTAGCGGGCCCATTTTCTTCATTGCCTTCATTTGCGCCATGAACGAATCGTAGTCGAGCTTTCCCTCTTCTACTGCTTTTTGAAGTTGTTGTTCTTCGCCGATGGTCTTTACTTTTTCCATCAGTTCCTGCAAGTCTGGAAATCCGCAAAGTTTTGACACGAACTTGCCGGCATCAAACAATTGGAAGTCTTCTGGTTTTTCGCCAACTCCGATGAATGCAACTTTTGTGCCGCTGGCGTTCACCGCACTAAGCGCGCCGCCTCCCTTGCCGCTTCCATCCATTTTAGTTACGATAACCCCTGTGATGTTGACTGCCTTATTGAATTCCTCGGCCTGCCTGCCGGCAATTTGTCCCATGTCGGCACTAACAACAAGGTATTTCTCTTTAGGCGCAAACACTTCGTTTAGTTCTTTAAGTTCCGCCGAAAGTTCAGGGTCAAACGCGCTCCTTCCAGCCGTGTCCAAAACAAGCACGTCGCATTTTTCAAGCGCCTTTAGCCCTTCCTTGGCCGCCTGTACCGCGCTTGCCCCTTCCCTGCCGTAAAACTCGCACTTGACTTGCTGCGAAATTTGGCGGAGCTGTTCTATTGCCGCTGGCCTATGCACGTCGGCCGCAATTACCCCGACTTTAAGCCCCTTGCCCATGAAAAAGCGTGCAATCTTTCCGATGCTCGTCGTTTTTCCGCTTCCGAAAAGCCCCACTACCATTATCTTTTGCCTGCCTATTGTCGGCTCGTACTTTTCTCCAAGCAGGCTTACGAGTTCTTCGTAAACAACTCGCACGACGTGCTCGCGCAGTGAAAGCAGCTTTTGGGGCTTGTCGTTAAGCGCGCGTTGCTCGATTTTTTTGGTAAGTTCGAACACTAGCTTTACGTTCACATCACTTTGCAGTAGCGAGCGCTGTAGCTCTTTTACCAGCTCCTTTACTGCAGCTTCGTCAACAATGGTTGCGCCGGTAATTTTTGCAAGCGCTTTGCGAATCCCAAAACCCAAGTCCATTTCAAAGCCCTTCGTTTTTCTTTGTCTATGTTGTTGTTTGTTAGATTGATGCTAATGCAATTAAACCTATAGCGCGGGTTTAGGTATTTCTATGGTGCTAACCATGAGCAACGCGCAGGCAAGCGCAACGAGTCCTGCAGGCAACCCTCCAATCAGAACGCTTGCCACGGCAACGATGATTCCTGCAGCCGGTGCTGGCAAGCCGAAGAAAACTCTTTTTTTCTGTTGCAAGTTGAATCTTGCAAGCCGTATTGCCGCCCCGATTGCGAACAACGCGCCGAAAACCGCTATTAATGTTGCGTCAGAGCCGGTCCTTGCGGCAAAAAGCAGGGCTGCCGGGGCCGCGCCAAAGCAAGCCATGTCGTTAAGCGAGTCAATTTGCTTGCCGAATTCGCTCGAGCTGCCAGTCTTGCGGGCAACCGCGCCATCGGCAAAGTCAAACGCGCCGGCAACCATTATTGCCAGCGCTGCAAAAGCAATGCTTCCTTGCACGGAAAAGGCAAGGCTCGCAATTCCAGCCGCAAGTCCCGCCATTGTAACTAGGTCTGCCGGTTTAATGCCTTCAAGCTGTGTTTTCAAGATTGTCACAACATAATCTGGCTGGCGCAAAAATATATTTAGGGTGGCAAGCCCGGCTGGCGGGGTATGGCTCCCGGGTTTAAGCTCAGTTTGTTGAAGCGCCTCGTTTTATCCCGTGTTTTAAATTGCTTTGCGGCCATATATTGGATATTGTGTTTTAGGGCTCGTAGCTCAGCCTGGTCAAGAGTCCCGTTTGCCTGCAAGGGCTTCGGGCTTGCGCGCCAGTCTTATATGACGCAGGGGCGCAGTGCGCCTCTTCGGCTGGGTCAACTGGTGGTCCGGGGTTCAAATCCCCGCGGGCCCACTCCGCTTTTTATGCAGTACTGCCTTCAAACTCTGGTGGCAAGCTTGTTACTATCGTTTTGGCGGTAACACGCCTGTAAACTATTCCAAAAAAACTGCAAGCGCAATTGCGCTTGAAACGGTGAATGACGCGTGAAGCTTTCAGACGAGATTGCGTTGGAGCGTTGCGACAAGCTTTTCGCAATGGCGCGCGAGCAATTTGCGAAGAACAAGCCGCGCTCGAAGCGTTATGTCGAGATTGCGCGCAAGCTTGCAATGCGCCACCGCCTGCCCCTCGGCTCTAAAAGTTACTGCAAGAAATGCGGCATAATATTCATTCCGGGAGTCACTCTCAAAGTGAGGGCAGATTCCAAGGCAAAGGCAGTTGTTTACGTTTGCTGCGAGTGCGGCGCGAAAAAAAAGTTTGGTTATTCCAAGGAAAAGGCAAAACGGAAGAAGGTCGCTTCGAGCCGCACTTAAGGATAGGCTTCAACGCGCGGGTCCCAGATTTTTCTCCAGTACTTCTTACGCGCTTGCTTTGTTTTCGGCGGCTTCCAAGTGGCAAAACCTTGTCGAAGTGTTTTCCCATGCACTGCCTTTAAAAGTTCTGTTGTTGGTTTCCAGTTGATTTTGAGCAAGTCGCACAAAGGCTTGAAGACAAAACAACGGAGTTCGACCGCTTTTTCCAGCAATTCTTGTTCAGGCATAGTTGTAACTGCAATCCACTGGTTTTTCCCAACCGTTGCAAGGTTGGTTGCAACCTCGTTTATTTCTGCAATGTCGCTTACTGGCTTTCCGTCTTTCTCAAGTCGCCAGTGCTTGAGCCCGTTGATGGGGTTTCCTTGGTATTGGGTGTGGCAGGCAATCATGTCTGTCGAAAACTTGACGCCCTCGTAAATTGCGTAAAGCCTCAGCTTGTCGGCACACGTGCCGATTTGCGGCCAGACTTCAGTTGGCTTGAGAAAACGCATGTCTTTTATTACCAGAACACGCCCGTCGCCCAAGTCGTACGACCCAAAGTTTTCAATCGCCTTGTCCATATAAAAATCGAGGTACAGGCCGGCACCAAGGTTGTACGCCGCATTGTAAAGCTTGCCCAATGCCCTTGCAGCCTCTGGAGTTCCAGCTTGAAACTCTTGTTCTGCGAGTTTTTCAGCTTGTTCTTTCGAGTGCAGTCGAGTAGTGCCGTTCAACCCGAACAAGTCGCCTTGCGGCATTTCTGCCTTTAAAACTTCGTGAAAAAATTCTGCGTGCTTGAGGCGTTGTTCCAAGCCCTGCCTGACTGCTTTTACGTCTTCCATTGTGAAAAGCAAGTGAGTGCGCAGCCAGCCTGCCTGCAAAACGAGCGCAGCTTGCCCGAACGGTACTCTTTGTTTTTCTCGTTCGTCAATTACGTTTTCAAACCAAGCTAGCCATTCTTTCGCAATTAGAGGGTGGAAGTGCTGCCATGACGTTGGCTGGAGCGTGGCTAAGTCCATATAGCCTAGCGCCTTGTCGGCGGAGTCTAAAAATTCGTCAAGCCAGGCATACTTCGCCGGTTGTTCCATCGACTACTACCTCTTGGCCGTTTTTGAGCGTGCTAGTCGCTTTTTTGGCGTTCACCACGCACGGAATTCCCAGCTCGCGTGAAATGATGGACGGGTGAGAAGTCATTCCGCCAATGTCGCACACTATTGCGCAAGCGCGGTTCATCATCAACACCATTGTCGGGTCGGTAATCCGGGTTACGAGCACTTCTCCTTCGAGAAAGTTTTCCTCGTCTCGCGCGCCGGCGACAACGCGCGCCTTGCCCTTGGCGCTGCCTGGCGATACTCCCAACCCCTTAAGCAAGAGTTTCACGGAGTGTTTTTGTCGCAAATTGAATATAATTGCGTGCACGAAGGGCGGTAGTCGTGAGGGCGGTTGTTGACCCTTTGTCTGCGCTCTAAGAAAACGTATATAAACAATTTGAGGCCATTTTATAGTGTAAAGAACCCGCCAATCCGCGTTTTCTGTCGCGGCGGGCAAGAAGGTTCTTTTTTTACGTCAAAGGGTGTTTGAATTTGCCACAGGTCAGCTTGTCAGTGTCGCAGCTAGTTAGTACGGTAGCGCAGAAACTCAAGGAGCAGAAGCTCGTCGAGCCGCCCGTGTGGGTGTCTTCGGTGAAGACTGGCTCTCATGCAGAGCGCGTTCCCCAGAGCGAAAATTTTTGGTTTGACCGTTGCGCTTCAGTGCTAGTTACTGTTTCGCGCAAGACGGTTGGAGTCCAGAGGCTGCGCCACAAGTACGGCGGCAAGACTAGCAACCGTGTTTCCCGCAGCCACCACCGAATGTCTGGTGGAAAGTCAATCAGGCTTCCAATGCAGCAGCTTGAGAAGGCGGGCCTGGTCAAGAAGTCTAAAAAAGGCCGCGAGATTACTCCGGCGGGTGTCGCGCTTTTGGCGAAGGTCAAGGCGCAGGCCGGGTGAGGGGGCAAGGCCGTGGAATCTGAGGCGGACCAGTTCGCGGGTCTTCGCGAAAGGGCGCTGAAAAAGCAGCAGGACGAGGCAAGGCTGAGGCAGGCGCTGCAACAGCTGCTCGATCCGGTCGCGTTCGAACGTCTTTCAATGATTCGCGTTTCAAGCCCTGAAACTTTCGAGCAGGTTTCGTCCGTCATACTCTCGCTGTTCCAGCAGGGGCAGTTGAAGGGCAAGCTTTCCGATGAAATGCTCAAAAAGATTCTTTCAAGGCTCCTTTCAAACAGGAGGGAGCCGGAAATCAAGTTCAAGCACAAGTAACAAAAGAAGGTGTGTACAAGATGGCGAGGAACAAGTCTTCACAAAAGAAACGCGTGCTGTACAAGGCTGCAAAGCGCAACCGGAGAGTTCCCCTCTTCGTTATTGCGCGCACCAAGCGCAAGGTATCGCGCAACAGGCTTGCCCGCAACTGGCGTTCCCGCAAGCTGGGCATCAAGGTAAAGTAAGAATCAGGGGGTTTTACTCATGAGTGACAAGGTTGAAGCGATTTCACAGTCAAAAGAAATTCAACAGGCAATAAAGCAGGAGCACATCCGCGAGCAGCAGGAGGAAAAGAAGGTTCCTGCGAAGGAAGATGCAAAGCCCGCGGCAGCCTCGGCAAAAGCTGTTGACAAGAAGGCTTCGGAGAAGAAATCCAAAGCTAAGGAAACGGCGGACAAGGCGGAATCCAAGCCTTCAAAAAAGGTGGTTCTTGAACGCGTTTACGTGGTTCCGCTTGTAAAGGCTTACGCAAAGACGCGCTCGCACCGCGCGCGAATAGCCATTTCGTTGCTTCGCCAGTTTGTGGCAAAGCACGTAAAGGCAAAGGAGCCTAAAAAGATCTACATTGATGGGGCGGTAAACAGCGCCGTGCTTGCACGTGGAAGCCGAAAGCCCCCCAAGAAAGTTAAGGTGCTCGTGAGGAAGGACGAAGAAGGAAAAGTCTTCGTTTCGTTCCCTGCGGCAAAGTAATGACGTGATTGAAGTTGAAAGACGCCCAAGGCGGCATAAAACCCAAGGCAGAAGCGCTGGTACTTAAGTCCTCGTTTTACAACAATCCCTTTGTTGGGATGTATTTCAAGGCCAGCGACCAGCTTGCCTTAGCGCCATCCAACGCGCCCGTCAAGGTGGTAGAACTAGTCGAGCGCGCGCTGGGCGTGCCTACTGTTAAACTATTGTTGTCCCAATCGAATTTGCTGGGCCTTTTCTCTTGCATGAACTCGAAAGGCGTGGTCGTAACGGATTTGGCCGAAAAGGCGGAAGTGGCCTTGCTCAAAAAACGAGGGCTGAACATTCTGCTGCTTGAAGGGCTTTCCCCGGGCAACAATGTTGTTGCCAACGATAAAGCCGCCTTGGTAAGCAGCAGGGTTGAAAAGAAGGACTTGCGCAAGATTGAAGACTGTCTTGGCGTGGAAGTATTTCAGCATTTTTTTGCCACTCCTGCGCTCATTACCTCGACAATTGCAACGAATTCCGGTCTTCTTACCCATAATGAAATAACGGAAACAGAACTCAAGTTTCTGGAGAAAATATTCAAAGTGCAAGGTTCGCAGGGAACGGTAAACAATGGTGTTCCGTTCAACTCTTTGGGTGCAGTTGCCAACAGCAAGGGAGCAGTTGTCGGCGATGGTACGAGCGGTTTTGAGACTCAAAGAATATTCAACGCGCTGTTTGGCTGAAGCAGTTACAATTACTAAGAAAAAGGGTATCCGGGTAAAGAGAGGGGAAATGTTTGGAGAAGGCTGATTCTGCAAGAATTGCATTTGAATACCGCGCTTTGGAACAACGTGCTTCCGAGATGCAAAGACAACTTGACGTTTTCAAGCAGATGCTGGAAGAGGCTCAGTCCGCTTCCAAGACGCTTTCTGAACTTCCTCAGGCCAAAGGCACGATTCTTTTCAGTATTGGTTCGGGCGTGCTGGTGCGTGCAACCCCTCAGATTTCTGACAAGGTATTGGTAGAGGCCGGTTCAGGGGTAGTATTGGAAAAGACGGTGCAGCAGGCAATCGCAGAACAGGAAGAAAAGGCAACGAAGCTTGCCCAGGCGATGACTGCAATAGAATCTGAGCTAGCCCAGCTTGAAGCTAAGGCCGAAAATCTCAGGCGCGTTGCGTCGGTGTCTCAAAGCAATAAGCAATCGTGATTAAATGTTTGACCTTCTCAAAAAGAAGATTTCTTCTTTCATAAATGCTGTTTCCGACAAGGCGGTTGGCAAAACCCAGTTTGTAGCTGAACCATCGCAAGCCTTGGCCGTAGTTGGAGAGCCACTTGCGGTGCATGTTGCCGAGCCTTTAGTTACCGCAGTTCCAAACCCGCGTCCAGAAGTTGCCGCTCTAGCAATAGACGAACTCGCGCCGCGAGCGCACGGTGAACCGTCTGCGGTTGTTACTCAAACGCAACCGGTTAGCCCTGTTGAAAGCCGTCAGGTTCACGTTACCCACATTGCACACCGTGAGATTCACTCTGAAGAAAAGCACGCTGGAATCAAGCAAGTTTCCTCGCCGGTTGTTGGCGAGCCTAAAGTGGCGGAAGTTGCGCCAGTACAGCTGGCTGAAGTTGAGCGCAAGTTGCTGCCCGCTTCGTCTTCACAGCCAACCACGGCAGTAGATTTCAAGCCCAAACTGGGTTTGCTTTCGCGCGTAAAAAGCGTGTTTTCGCCGGAAATAGAGATTTCTCAGGCGGAAGTCGCCCCGGTGCTGGAAGGGCTTGAACTGGCGATGCTTGAAAGCGACGTTTCGTTTGACGCAACACAGCAGATAGTGTCTTCCCTCAAACAGAGGCTTACCGGAAAGAAGGTAAAGTCGGGTCGCGCTGGCGACGAGATTCGGGATGAAGTTCGCGGTGCGATGCTCTCGCTTTTTGAGGCAAAGCCATTCGACGTTTATAACTTTCTTTATGCGCTCAAGCAGAAGAAGGAAGTGGCAGTCATTCTTTTCGTCGGCCCCAACGGTTCGGGCAAGACTACCACCATTGCGAAGCTGGCAAAACAGCTTTCCGCAAGGGGGTTTTCGTGCGTGATTGCTGCTGGCGACACTTTCCGCAAGGCGGCAATAGAACAGGCAAAGTTTCACGGCGAGAAGCTTGACGTTCGCGTGGTGTCCCATCAGTATGGCTCCGACCCGTCGGCAGTTGCTTTTGACGCGGTCGCGCACGCTAAAGCCGAGTCCAAGGACGTGGTGCTCGTAGACACTGCTGGAAGGCAGGAGACGAACGTCAATTTGGTCCGCGAGATGGAAAAAATGGAGCGGGTTCTCAAGCCCAGCCTCAAGATTTTTGTTGGTGAGGCCATTGCCGGCAATGCGCTGGCAGAACAGGCAAAGCAATTCCACAAGGCGATAAAACTAGACGGGATAATTCTTACGAAGCTCGACTGCGACGCGAAAGGAGGCGGCGCGTTTTCAATTGCTCATGATACTGGCCTTCCAATATTGATGATTGGCACGGGTCAAGAGTACGCGGATTTAATGCCGTTCGATGCCGAGTGGCTTGTCGACAGTGTGATTGCAGGATGACGTTTGTTCCCGGGTTTTCGGGAAAGAATGAAACAGGAGTGTGAAAGAAATGAGAGACTACGAAGACAGAGGTCATCGCTCTAGAGGCGGTGGCGGTGGAAGGGACAGGGACCGTGACAGAGGCGGAGGCGGCGGCGGTGGCAGCAGCTACGGCGGCGGCAGTTTTGAAAAGCCTGTCAAGGAAGGCGAGCAGTACGACGTGACCATTGAGGCCGTCGGCGCCAAGGGAGACGGAATCTGCAAAATCAACAACTTTGTCGTGTTCGTACCCGGTGTTCGGGCTGGCGACAAGGTGCGCGTGCGCATAGACAAGGTGCTCAACCGTTTTGCACTAGCGTCACTGGCTGGCTCCGCTACCGGAGAAACCAGCGTTGCAGCTGAAGAGCCTTCCGGCGACGAGCAGGAAGGTGGCTCTGAAGAGGCACAATAAATCCCAAATGGGGGCGTAAGCCCCCCCTTTTTATTTTTATTTTACGCTTCTAATTATGTAATTGTGCAATAATCGCCATTTTTATGGCGTTTTGCGTTTGTGTTACTGTAGCCGTTAATAGTGCGTAGTATGCTGTTAAGCGCCCTATTTTCGTTGCCGCGGTTTACTTAATCAATGGTGAAACTAATGTCTGATCATGAAGCGTACAAGCAACTCCTAGCTTTTCTTGATAAAAACAAGGCACGATACCGGCTCATAGATCATCAGCCTGAAGGAAGGACTGAGATAGTGAGCCCAATGCGTGGCAACAAGCTTTCTCAAGCCGCAAAATGCATTGTGATGATAGTCAAGCTTGGCAAGAAAGACAAGAAATTCGTTCTAGGGGTAGTGCCCGGCGATGCAAAATTAGATCTTAATGCGGTCAAAGATCTCTTCGGTGGAACGTACGTTTCTTTCGCAACCCCAGAAATTGCCGAAAAACTTGCCGGCAGCGTTTCAGGAACGATTCTTCCATTTTCCTTCAATCCCGAGTTGGTTCTTGTTGTCGACCCGTCCTTGCTAGAAAACGAAGAGCTTTTTTTCAATGCAGCTCGCCTTGACAGGTCGATGGCACTAAGAACAAGCGACTACCAACGGATTGCAAAACCAAGATTGGAAAATATAGCTCTCAAAGAAAACCAAGATGTTGTGGCAAGCAAACCGTCAATAAAAGAACACGCGGTTGCTGGACGAACCAAGGGCAAGCCCGCATCTTCGCGTCAAGAACTCGTCGTTACTCTTCCCGACGGTTCTTTCAAAGAAGTTGACGCTGGCGCAACCTGCTTGGATGTTGCAAAGCTAATCGGTGCGCGGCTGGCGCAAGCCGCAGTTGCAGCGAAATTGGACGGCGAGCTTGTCGACCTCTCTCACAAGATAGAGAAGGACGCTTCAATCAAGATTATTACTTTTTCAGATCCAGAAGGCAAGCAAGTGTTTTGGCATTCCGCCAACCACGTGCTTGCGCAGGCAGTTCTAGAGCTTTTTCCCGGCACTGCGCTTGGAATAGGCCCCGCTATTGAGGAAGGCTTTTACTATGATTTTGACAAGCCCGAGCCTTTCACAGAAGCCGATTTGGTTCTGATTGAAAAGAAGATGGCCGAAATAGTCAAGGCGGATTATACCTGCAAGCGGATTGAGGCTTCTTTGGCCGAGGCGCGCAAGGCGCTTGAAAAAGACAAGGTAAAGAACAAGTACCGTTTGGAAATAATCGGCGAGCTGCCTGAAACAAAAGTTTCTTTCTACGAGCAAGGCCCTTTCATCGACTTGTGCCGTGGTCCTCACGTCCCTTCAACAGGACGGATAACTGCTTTCAAGCTCGTAAAGATAGCTTCGGCTTACTGGAAGGGCGACCAGAAGAACAAACAGCTGCACCGAATATATGGAATCGCGTTTCCGTCAAGGAAAGAGCTGGATGCACATTTTACTCTGCTTGAGGAAGCCGAAAAGCGCGACCACCGAAAGCTCGGCACGCAGCTCGACTTGTTCTCAACTCAAGAGCTTGCTGGTGCCGGCCTGATTTTCTGGCACCCTAAAGGCGCGACACTGCGCAAGACAATAATGGATTTCGAATACAAAGAGCAGCTCAAGCGCGGTTACCTTCCGGTTGACACGCCGCACGTTTACAAGGTCGACTTGTGGAAGACCAGCGGCCATTACGACAACTATCGCGAGAACATGTATTTCACCAAGATTGACGAGATGGACTACGGAATCAAGCCCATGAACTGCCCCGGGCATATCCTGATTTACAAGACGCAAGTGCGCAGCTATCGCGACCTTCCCTTAAGGTTGTTCGAGTTCGGCACGGTATACCGCCACGAGCTCTCCGGAGTACTTAGTGGGCTTTTCCGTGTTCGCGGCTTTACTCAAGATGATTCACACATCTTCATCGCACCAGAACAACTGCACTCTGAAGTGCGCTCGGTAATGGACTTTCTGCTCTTCATAATTCAAAGTTTTGGCTTCAAGGACATATCAATAAAATTGAGCACCAAGCCCGTAAAGGCGATTGGAGACGAAAAGCGCTGGCAGCAGGCAACTGCGGCTTTGGAAAGCGTGCTAAAAGAAATGAAGCTGCCTTACGAGTTTGACCAAGGCGGCGGCGCGTTCTATGGGCCCAAGATTGATGTGAAGATAAAAGACGCAATCGGCAGGATGTGGCAATGCTCGACTCTGCAAGTTGACTTCAACTTGCCTGAACGCTTCGACGTAACGTATGTTGGCGAGGACGGGCAAAAGCACCGCTGCGTCATGCTGCACCGTGCAATTTTCGGAAGCGTCGAGCGCCTGTTGGGCGTGCTTCTCGAGCATTATGCCGGCGCGCTGCCCTTATGGCTTTCCCCAGTTCAAATCGAGATTCTTCCAGTAACTGACGGCCACAATTCTTTCGCAAAAAACCTTGCAGACAAGTTCGAGCGCGCAGGGCTGCGCGTGCACGTGGATGTTTCGCAAAACAAGACGGGCTTCAAGATTCGCGAAGCGCAGTTGCAGAAGATTCCCCTCATGCTGGTTGTTGGCGATAAGGAAAAGGAAAGCAACAAGCTTGCGGTGCGCCAACGCGACGGCACTATTGAAAACGACGTGCCAATTGAAGAGTTCCTCTCCAAGACGCTAAAGCTGGTTGAGGAGAAGAAGTAAGTTTTCGGCAAGGTTTCCCGTTCGGCGTTTGCTTTCTTGTTATCTAGCGTGCGGTCTCGCCGCTATTCTAAGCAATTCAAAAAACATTCTTATTGCGTCGCGCGCGACTTTCACTTTTGATGCGCCTTTTTTGCGTTCTTTCCAGTTTACTGGCACTTCTGCAATGTCAAACCCGTTTTCGTGTGCAATCGCCAGTATTTCAGTATCCCAAGACCATCCTTTTTGAGTGCATTGTTGGCAAAGCTGGAGCGCGATGCTTTTCCTAAATGCCTTAAGCCCGCACTGATGGTCGGAGACTTTAGTTCCGAGCAGGAGTTTTGCAAGCAAGTTATACGCTTTGCTGGCAATACTTCTGGCCGCCCCGCGCTCTACGCGGCTTTGCATCAAGTACCGTGAGCCTATTGCAATTCCGTGCCTTTCGGCCTGCAGTAACACTGGCTTGAGCGAATCTAGCCCGGGCGATAGGTCGGCGTCAATAAAGGCGACAACTTCGCCTTTTGCCTTGGCGAACGCCTGGCATACTGCTTTTCCTCTTCCCAGGCGTTTTTCTGAGTGAAGCAGACTTGCGTTTGGCAGTTTTTTGCAGGCCTTTGCGGCTTGTTTTACTGTGTCGTCCGTGCTGCCGTCCTCGGCAACAATAATTTCGTAGGCCGTGCCTTTCAGCGCGCTGGCAACCTTGTTAATTGCATTGGCTATTGAGTTTTGTTCGTTGCGCGCAGGGATTATAATTGAATATTTAGTTTTTTTCAAGGTTATCGCCTCTTGCTAGAACGCCCACCATCCTCTTGCGTAGAGGGAAAAGAAAAGGCCAAGCGCGATTGCAGACGCGATTAATATTATTTCGTGCACAAGGGGGCGCCTGCCTTCCTTTGCAAGCACGAGAAACAATGGAAATATTACTAGTAGGTAGCGGGGGAGGCTCACGGGAAATCCCGTGCCGAGGATTATCGCCAAATTGCCCCAAGCATAAATCTGGTAAGATGGCCTTAGTTTTCTGGCGCCCCAAACTAACAGTGCTATTGCCAGAACTAGCCCGGCGAGAGGCAGTTCTGCGGCAGTTGTCCTGTTGCCTGAAGGAGGATTTAGAAACACGCCTTTAATCAATTCGGTTGCAGTGTCCCAAGGCGCAACTGCTTGCTTAGACCATGCTTGCTTCTGGATTTCCATAAATGCCGTTGGGTTTCCGAAGACGGCTTGGTTTATCGTCAAGTATGCCAACAAGCCAAGCGGAATCAAGATTAGCCAAGCTAGCTTTTTTTTGTCCAAACCTTTTTGTAAGAATCCTTCGAGTACGAGAGCTGGCAACAAAAGAATGCCGTGCAGCCTGGTTGCAGCCGCAAGAGCGCCAGTGGCGCCAGCTGTAGCCCAGTCGCCTTTCCTTGCGCAATAGAATGAGGCTAGAGAAAGCGCTAGAAACAATGCTTCAGTATAGGGTGTGAACAGGAAGTAAGCAGTCGGAAATACAAACAAATACAACATTGCCCGCCTTGCCTCTCTCTCGTCCGAGTCAAGTCCTGCCAGCCCGGCTAAAAGCGCGCCTGCCACAATCGTGCAAATGAAGGATACGAGTATTCCGGCTGCGAGAAGATTGGGTACAACGATGTTTGCGAGGCGGATAAACAAAGGATAGAGGGGAAAAAAAGCCATAAGCGGTGCGTCTTGAGGCGTGTTGCGATATCCTTCCAGCGCAATCTTGAGGTAGCTGGGGGCGTCCCATCTGTTGAACATCTCGCTAAGAAGCTGTGCTTCCGATTGGTGGCCGTCCCACGCCATTCTTCCAAGTGGAAGCGCAGTAATGACCAGCACGGCCAAGACGACGGTGGCGAGCGCTGCCGAGCGCTTCAAATAATATGACGCGGGGTTGGCGCTAATTTTGTCAGGTCGCTTTGGCTGCATCCACGGTATTACAAAAAGGCGGTTTTTAAGCCGCCACCTCTTTCCGGCGTTGGTTTTTGCCGTTGTTTTTTTGTGGCGTTGCCGCGCCTTTTTATACTGCCTTCGGCATAGTTATTACTGGATGGTAGTTAATTGGTGGAAGTATGTCTGCAATAATCTTAACCGCAGCTGGAGTGGCTTTGCTGTTCGCAGCAGTAGACTTTTTGCGCCGCGAAAGCGAGCTTTACGCAGTAATATTTGCAATGCTCGGCTTTTTCCTTACCGTTGCCTCGCTTGGCAACATCGCATTGTTTGCCTAGGGCCTCAAAAGAGTGGTGGGTTTGGCTCTAGGCCTTCTTGTTGCCTGTCAGCCGGAGCAGTCTTGAACTAGCTTTTTCGACTTTTCCAGCCCTGCCTTTGCCTTTTGTGGTGTTTTTGCCTCAACCGTAATCCTTACTTTAGGCTCAGTTTGGGAAGCACGCATTAAAACAACGTAGTCGTCGTACACTGCGCGAACGCCGTCCATGGTGTTTACATCTGTAGCGTTCTTGCTAGCGCACTGGCATAGCTTGCCAAAGTCGCACTTTAGCAGCACTGCCTCGGAAACAACGGTGTTTTTGAATTGCGAAGAGAATTCGACGAGTTCTTTTGGCGTTGCGCGCGAAAGTAGTGCCGCAGAGTATATGCCATCACTGTCAGGTGCATGTTTTGGAATGTAGTAGTGACCGTTTGGTTCTGCACCCATCGCCGCGCGCTTTTCGAGCACGTTGGTTACTACGTATTTAGTGCCAACCGGGCAGGTTACTACCTTCATTCCCAGCTCGTCGCGCACAAAATCGACGGTTTCCTGCGAAAATTCAATGTTAAGCACAATAGTGTCGCCTTTCTTGAAGTTCTGGCTGCAAAGAAACGCAGTAACGTGCGGGCCAGGAATTACCTTGCCTTGCGCTGCCACCATTACCCTGTCAGCGTCGCCGTCGAAAGCAAAACCAGTTTGTTTTTCTTCAACCGTTTTTTTCTTGAGTTCTCCAAGCGATTCTTCCTTGGGTTCTGGGGCGCGTTTTTTGAAAAGCGGGTCTGGCTCGTCGAAAATCGTTGTTGGGAACAGGCGTTTGACTGCGCAAGCCGCTCCGCCCCCCAAGTCAAATATGCCCTTGGTTATCTCTGGAATGTCCTCCTCGTACTTTTCGAGTAGTTCCGGAGCTGGTTCAACTTTGGCTGGCTTTGAAATCGAAGGGGTTGCAAGTTCTTTTTCAAATTCGCCTTCCAGTTTCTTCAATTCCGCCTCAAAAAACCCGTGTCGTTCGTGTATGAACTTTGCGCCTGCGTATTGTGCCGGGTTGTGCGAAGCAGTAAGCATCACGCCGTACTGGCGGGTGTTGAAAGAAACGCATGCAGTTGGGCAGTTGCCGATTGCCCTTATCTCGCCGCCGAAGCTCGAAGCAATAGCGCTGAACAATTCGGGGTTGGGCTTGCGGTAGTCCATTCCTATAATTAGTTTCTTGGAGAATTGCAGTAGTGCGCGGCCGAGAGCCTGAAACTTTTCGGGAGTCACTTCAGAGCCGTAAACCCCCCTTACGTCGTAGCCTCGAAACACGGTCTCACCGTTTTTCCGCAGTGCCGTTAAAAACGGCCCCGCTTTCAAGATTTTGCATTACAATCGAGTGTGGAAAGACGCGGCAGTTCTCGCCAATAAGCACGCCACAGTTTATCGAAACGTTTATCCCGATTCTCGTGCCTTTGCCAATCACGCACCCAAGCTTGCGCTTGTTCGAGCTTACTTTCTTGCCTTTGATTTGCGGCGCAACCGGGGTTTCATTGAATTTTATGTTTGCCACAAGCGTGCCTCCCCCGATATTGACGTCTTCGCAAAGAATTGAATCTCCAATGTAAGACAAGTGCGGCGCGTTGCTTCCCTTGCCTAAAATGCTGTTCTTGATTTCGCTTGCGTTGCCAACGTGGTTGCCGCCCTCGAGCACCGTCCCTTCGCGCAGGAACGCGTTTGGCCCTACAGTCGCGTTTTCCCCAATGTAAACCGGCCCTTCAATGTAAGTTCCAGCCTTTACCACGCTTCCCTTGCCGATGAAAGCCTTGCCTTTTATCGTAACATTGTTTTCAACAGTTCCAATCGTCTTTGCCTCCAAAAGCTTGTCAAGAGCGTGCCTGCTCGAGTCAAGGTAGTTCCAATAATAACCAACGTCGTTCCAGTAACCTTCGTATTCGATAATCTTTACCTTGCCCTTCTTGGCATAATTGGTGAGAGCGGTAGTTGCTTCAATCTCGCCCCTTTGTGAAAGCGTCGTTTTTTCCAATTCGGCGAAAAAGTCTTCGCCAACGCCGTAACAACCCGTGTTGACTACCCCGGGCTCGGCGCCTCCCTCTTTCTCCTTGATTTCCTTGAGCATTCCGGCTTTCCCAACAAGCACTCCGTACGAAGACGCATCCTCGACTTTCTTTCCGATAATGAAAGCATCGCCCCTTGCAGATTCTTTTTGCGCAAGCTCGAAAAACGAGGGGTCGCAAAAAGTGTCAGCGTTTACGACTACAAAATTGCCTTTCACCGCGCCTTTTGCGCACAGCACTGCGTGTCCAGTGCCCTTCTGCTCCTGCTGTAAAACGAACTTGAGCTTTTTTGCGTAAGGCTTTGCCTCAAAGTGTTTTTTAATCGGTTCGCCGTCATTGCCAATGACGACCGCAACGCTGCCCGCCTTGGGCGCAACTGCATCTAAAACCCACTCGATAATCGGCTTTCCAAGAACTCGCACCATGGTTTTAGGCGTACTTGCCGTAATCGGCCAAAGCCGCGTTCCCTTGCCAGCGCTCAACACTACAAAGTCAGTCATTCCAACCAATCCTCGTCTCTAAACCTAAGCGCGGAAAACACCAGTAAAAAAAGTATCCCGCCCCACCCTAATAAACCCGCGCTGCGTCAAAGCTAAATCTCGTTGGCAGTGCAATCCGGCCCGCCGCCCCCAATTGCATGTTCTACCATTTGAACCGCGGTAGGGATTGCCTTGACGCCTTTTTCTTTAAGCAGTCGGATTGTTTTTGTTGCCCTGCATTCCACCAAGCATTCGTTGGGGCCAAGCACAAGAAAACAGGCTGGATGAAGGCGTTGTTCTTCAACCGGTACGGCGATAATTTCTTTGCCAGCCAGCGCCGCCGCTTGAGTTAACGGCCATTGGTTTTCCGCCAGAAAATCGTGGTCTGCCAAAAGAACGCGTCCAACCGCTCCAACAAAAAGGTCGGGGTGCGGGTGTTTCATGAACACGGGAAAGCCCAGCAAATTTGACAAGTGCGGCCTGTAAAAGTTGCCTTTTCCAACAAAGAAATGCCGTAAGCCTTTCGCTTCAAGCGTCTCCACTTGAGGGTTTCCCTTGAGAAGAACGCTTGCAATATGGACGGAAGGAGATATTTCTCTAAAAAGCCCCCCGTCACCAGTGCGAAAGGCGTTTCCATTCTTATTGTACGCCGGAAACCAGTCTCGGCCAACCTTTCGGTATATTTGCCGCCCCCACCAGTTAGCGTTGGGCGGTAGGGACACGCTCCTCCCGGAAACAATGCGCCTAGGGTAGAACAAATCAGCCTTTTGAACCTGCGCAAAACGCTCAACTCTCGCAATAAGCTCTTCAGAATGCCATCCTTCGTGGTGTGGAACCACCACGGGGTGGTCTAATTCAGAAAGTTGCTGGATAAGCGCAACGCGCTCGTCATTCATTCTTTGGATGTGGCTTTCAGTTCTCGAAGATTCCGCCCGCATCAACTCCCTTAGGATGGGGCCGGGAGAGGAAACATCGAAATCAATTACAAGCTGGCTGTCGGAACGCCTGAGTTCTAGACCTTTAACCCCGCGCAACTCTTCAAAAGCGTGGTTCCACGCTATGGGCGCCGGGTCAGCGCTTCTGGCAAGGTCACTATGCAACGGAATTAGAAATCCGCGCCGTTCAATTTGGGGGTGCACACTGGTCTTTTCTCGCCAGTAAATAAAAGCATAGTCGATAAGCCCGCCAGACAATGCGGCTAAATCCAGTCGAATGGAAAGGCAAGTATTACCTTTGGCTGCAAGTGTTCCGAACCCTTAGTAAACCCGACGTGTATTGAGTCCAGAGCTTGTGGTATTTCCCAATACGTTCTTCCGGGATTGGCGCGGCTTTGTTCAACCAATTCTTTTAGGCCTTCTGTCTTCAAGCGGGTTTCTTCAGGTTTGAGTTTATTCTGGTCAGGCTGTTCAATGTGTTCCATGAGTAAAAAAGCACGGCTTCCGATTTCGAACCGGCCAAACGACCTAAGGTTTACTATGACGTGCTTTTCGGGTTTGACTTCCCCTGACCCAACTCTATGCCAGTAGGCCTTGATTGCGTTGGCATATCCTTGAATGTCATAACCTTGGCGGTTCGCTCTTTCAGCATAGTGGTGCCCGTCAGCACGGTCCTCACAAAGCTTTAGAACGGCTTTTTTACCATTCTGCTCCACTATTCTTAACCGGTTATGTCCTTCACCCAACAATAGCGGTAATCTTTCGAACGCGCCAGGTTCCGCAAGCTCGCTTTTAAGGCTGGCTAATAACTCTCTGCGGCTGGAATAAGCAACCGAGTTCCCCCGCGCAACCCTTAGCGCTTCGCGCACGTCCTGTAGCTCTTCAGGATGCAATAAATGCTGCGCGCTTACAATGGCGGTTCTCTCTCGCATGTTTGTCTGTTCTCCCAGCGCTTCTTATGGTTTTCCTTGGTTGCGCCAGCAGTTGGTATTAAAAGCTTTCAAGCAACTGCTTTTTCTCGGTAAGCAAAATGGCAACGTTCGACGACTTCACGAAAATAGAGCTTCGCGTGGGCAAAATAATGGAGTGCGAGCCAGTTGAAGGCGCAAGCAAGCTCTACAAGATTTCAGTGCGCCTTGGCGAAGAAACGCGCACCATACTTTCAGGCATCGCGCAATTCTACTCTCCCGACGAGCTCCTTGGCAAAAAGATTATTGTAGTGGCAAACCTCGAGCCCAAGACCATCCGCGGGATAGAGTCGAAAGGAATGCTGTTGGCAGCAGAAGACGGAAAAGGCGGCCTGTCACTCGCAACTCTGGACGACGAAAACTTCGCCGACGGAAGCGTAGTGCACTGAGTTTGGTGGGCATTTTGTTCGGTGTTGTTTGTCTTGAGAAAAACAATTATTGGAGTGATGGGGCCCGGCGATGCGCCGACCAAGCTCGACCTTTCAAACGCGCGAAAGCTCGGCGAGTTCATAGCCAAGCAGGGCTGGGTGTTGCTTACCGGCGGCAGGAATGCCGGCGTTATGGACGAGGCGAGCAAGGGCGCAAAGCAAGCAGGCGGGCTTGTTATTGGAATACTGCCTACAAACGAGCCTGACAAAGTGTCGCAGGCTGTTGATATTGCCATAATAACCGGAATGGGCAGCGCTCGCAATGCGATTAACGTTCTTTCGAGCGACGTTGTGATTGCATGTGGCATGGGGGCAGGCACCGCTTCCGAAATTGCTCTTGCGCTCAAGGCCAAAAAACAAGTAATTCTGCTAAGCGAAGATGATGAAAGCAAGGCTTTCTTCAAGAAGCTCGGCAAGGACAAAGTGCACGTTGTGCAGACTGCCGAGCAGGCAGTTGAGTTAGCTAAAAAGATTGTTAGCCACTAATTCTTGAAAAAGAAGTGCGGCGACCGGGAATCGAACCCGGGTCTCAGCCTTTTTGCGGGGTGTTTCCAGCTAGCGTGGAAGCATTCCCTTGGCAAGGCCGTATTCTGCCACTAGACCATCGCCGCATGTAATGCGTTTTGGGTGTTTTCAGGCCGCTTTGGCCTTAAATCCCAAGTAAAATAATGCTAGTGCAAGAATTAAAACGGTTGCCACGGCGGCTGCAAGCACGGTTTGCTCGCCTGTTAGCCCCCCGAACTCGTTTTGTGACTCGTTTTGGGGAATCGTGGGCGCTATTAGGCGGATGTTGAATGGCCGTACTGCCTGCTTGTTGTCCAAGATTATCGCAATAGTCCCGGTTATTGCAGAGCCTTCAGGCGGGTTTGCAAGCTGCACTTGCACTTTCTTTTTCTCTCCTGCTGCTAGTGCGATGGTTGAAGACGCGTTGCCGGCGTTGCTTGCAACTTGCACGCGGGCGTTTGCTATTGGCGTGTTGCCGGCGTTTTCAATTTCAATCAAAACTCCAACTCCGTTTGAGAGCTGCGTTGCGTCAATCTCGTTTATGCGCAGGCTTTCCAGCTCGCGCGTGTCTCCTCCTTTCTTTGCCAGAATGTTTTGGGTAAGAGTTTTTCCGAGAGTTGAAACGTCTATTGTAAAATTATAGACGAAGCCTGCGCGCAAATCTTGTGGGAATACCACGTTCCACGAGTAGTTTGCGCTTCCCGACGGCGGCAAAAACACGAGTGCTTCGGCGTCAGACCGGATTTCTAGTTCTTTGGGTACTACTAAAGAGAGGGGTACGGCTACTGGCTGCGTTTTGAGGTTGGTGAGGCGTATGGCTATGGTTTCAATCGAGTTTTCTCCAACCGTTTTTTCGGGGACGATTAGCTGTGCGTCGAAAATGCCGGTAAACGGTTTCCAGTCGTCGAGAGACACTTCCGCCGTCCGGTTGAGCCTTACGTCCTTGATTGGGAAATTGAACGCAATTGCGGAAAGCTGTTCTTTCACATCATCCTGGTCGCGGCCTTCCGCAAACTTGACGTGCGTCGCGTCAATAAGTATTGCTTCGTTAAAAGTGGGGTCTGAAGCAACCCACTTGCCGTCTATTAGTGCTTCCACCCAAGCGTGCGGCCCCCAGTTTTCTTTTTGCGTGCATTGAGTGCTGCATACATAGCCGGCCACGAACTTGGAGGGGGTTTGCAGCGAGCGCAGCATTGCGACCAGCAAGTGTGAGTATTCGTCGCAAGTCCCGACCCGGTTTTCGAACACCCACGTGGCGTTCATTACGGTGTTGCCAAACCCGAAACCGTCGTAAGTGAGCCGGCGGTGGACCCACTCGACGAGCTTGACGTATTGCGCGAGCGTCAGCGAGCCGTTCTCCCAGCCGTTTACTTCCCTCGCCTTGGCGTACATTTCGGCGTTATACTCTGAAAGCGGGCCGCCTTTAAGGAAAGCGGCGGCCGTTGTGGCGTCGGCGGGTTGTGGTGCCGAGTAGTCAACATCGATGAAAGAGCGAAGCGAGACTTTCTCAACTGTCGAGGCTGGTGAGAACGTGTACGAAAGAAGGAGGTTGCCCAACGAGTCTTTAAGCGTGGTGTAGGGATACCCGTTTTTCGTTTCCATTCGTGCATTTTGCGCGGCAGTTGTCTGGAAACCAAACGTCTTGAACGTGAAAGTTGGCGGCAGTTCCTGCCCGAAGTCAAAAGTCCAGTTTTGCGCGATGAATACTTTGCTGCTTCCAATGTCTTTCGGTCCTGGGGCTGCGGTAGCCAGCAGCCCTAATGCAATAACAGTAATGATGAGCTTGGCTGCGCTTGTTTGAAACATTTTATCACGCCCTAACCGTTTTTCTTTACTTCTCGCCAACTGAATAATACTTGTCGAATTTCGTCGTGTCTTTTTTCTTCCTTTCGCCGTACTTTATCTCGCTCATCCTGCCCGCCGCTTTTGTGGAAAAGTCCGCCACGTCTTCATTGTCCTCAGTTTTCTCGAAAGCAGAAGGCAGGTTTTTGAACATGAACTTCGAAAAAGACAGTGCTACGTAAATGACGAGCACAGCGCCAATTGTTCCGTAGAAAAGCCGGCTTGAAATCCCCAGCATTGCAGTTTCCCCGGAAGCCTCTGCAAGCTTGGCCACGCTTACAAGCAATAGGGTGAGAATTACGCCGAGCTGAATGAGCCTCAAGGCAATCGCCTTGTCCCGTTTGTTCATGCATGCTTTAAGGAGTTGGCTTAAAAAACGCTTTTGCAGCCAACGCAAAAGTTATAGGTGGCATTGCAGTTATCTTTATATGGCCTTCAACTTCAAGAGTTTTCTAAAGCCTAAGCAGGAAAAAAATCCAGACCGCAAGGAAGAGAAGCGCGAGAGCGACGCGCGCGCAATGCAAGGCGTAATGGTGGCTCTTGACAATTACGAAGACATTTTCTCGGACTTTGACACGCGTCCGTTCTCCGAGCGGGGTCTTTCAGACGACTTTCTAAAAGAGCTTTCCCACCGCACGATTGAAACTCCCAAGGGAGATTTCGAAGTGTTCCTAGTCTTGCCGGAGACTCTGCGCAAGGAAAAAGACGAGGCAGTCATAAAAAGTCGTTTGCGCAAGCACTTCTTTCACGAAGTCAAGCGCATACTAGCGAGCCGCGACGAGAAGAAACGCCACGGATACTTGTTTTTCGCTTTAGGCACGGTGTTGCTCATAATTGAAGTATTCCTTATAGAGCAGGCGGAAATCGTTTCCAAACTTGTTTTAGCCCTTGCGCAAGGAATCGCGTTGCCTGCAGGCTGGTTTTTCGGTTATATCGGGCTGGAAAAAATAGTGCAGCCTTACGGCGAGGACAAGGGCGATTTTGAATTCGTCCGTAAAATGCAGTCAGCAACCTATCGTTTTGCCTCTTACGAGGACTTGGAAGCGGACGCTCGCGTTGAGCTTGAACGGCTGGAAAAAGTCGCCCGCGAAGCCCGTGAGAAAGCAGACTCGCTAGCGCGGCAGGAAATTTCGAAGCTTGAAGCGCACACCGAGCCAAAGCTTCAGTTGGACGCCAAAGAAAAGCGCGAAGACAAGGCAGAGGCGAAGGAACGCAAGGAAGAATCCAAGGAAAGAAAGGAAGAAAAGAAGGACGAAAAGCACGATAAGAAAGACTAGTTATTTTCTTTTCTTTGAATTTTTGGCGTCTTTTTGTCGCAGCATGAAAACCCCGCCTAGAGCTTCCCACGCTAGAAACGGCAGCACTATTGAATGCTCCATTCCGCCGTTTCCAAACCATAAGGTGTTTCCCGTAACGAGCATTGCTGCTGCAAGCAAGGAAAGCCC
>Ga0163199_1000093_pt1 | contig 55319 bp, 55 predicted proteins | sample PL_2010_150m_FD_113537 | JGI IMG/M metagenome (GOLD analysis project Ga0163199, IMG submission 113537) | Freshwater microbial communities from Powell Lake, British Columbia, Canada to study Microbial Dark Matter (Phase II) - PL_2010_150m | ecosystem: Environmental > Aquatic > Freshwater > Lake ...
CAACCGTCGTGGACTTTTGTTACTAGTTGGACGTCGTCGTCGAATTCTTCAGTATCTCGCAAAGACAGATATCAATCGCTACCGTGCGATTATCGAAAAGCTCGGTATTCGCCGCTAAATAAAGCACTACCTACCCACTAGAGGATCAATGGTCCTCGGTAGTGGTTTCCGCAAGAGCCTTTTTATAAGTGCGTGCGTGAACTTCGATCGGAGATTCATTGTTTTTCACTCGGTGAGGTAGCCCGAAACAGAGATAGCTGAAGGCAGCTATCTCTACATAACTAAAGGAGGACCCATGGAGGGTCAAGAGGTTCAATCAGCCGTTGCAGTAATTGATAACGGAAAGTTCGGAAAACGAGAGATTCGTTTTGAAACAGGACGCTTAGCGCGTCAAGCAGCAGGAGCTGCAGCAGTATTTCTAGATGATCAGACAATGATCTTCTCAGCAACTACTGCATCAAAGACACCAAAGGATCAATTCGATTTCTTTCCTTTAACAGTTGATGTTGAAGAGAAGATGTATGCAGTTGGTCGTATTCCAGGATCATTCTTCCGTCGTGAAGGTCGTCCATCAGAGGATGCGATTCTTACCTGCCGCTTAATCGATCGTCCATTGCGTCCATCATTTGTTAAGGGCCTTCGTAACGAAGTACAGATCGTTGTAACCGTTATGGCGTTAGATCCAGATCATATGTATGACGTCATTGCTATTAACGCAGCATCAATGTCTACACAGCTTGCAGGTCTTCCATTCTCTGGACCAATCGGCGGCGTTCGCGTTGCGTTGATTGATGGCCAGTGGGTTGCATTCCCTAATCACTCACAGGTTGCTAACGCAGTCTTTGACATGGTTGTTGCCGGTCGCATAAGCGATGATGGTGATGTTGCAATTATGATGGTTGAAGCAGAAGCCACAACACAGACAATTGATCTGATCAAGAGCGGATCGCCAACTCCTAATGAGGAAGTTGTTGCACAAGGACTAGATGCGGCAAAGCCATTCATCAAGATTCTCTGCGAAGCACAGGCCAAGCTTGCAAAGGTGGCCGCAAAGCCAACTGCAGAGTTCCCAGTGTTCCTTGACTACCAAGATGATGTATTTGCAGCCGTTGAGAAGGCAGCCGGTGCAGATCTTGCTAAGGCACTTACTATTTCAGGTAAGCAAGAGCGCGAAACAAAGATCGATGAGATCAGCGCATCTACTAAAGAAACTGTTAGCGCAGCTTTTGTTGGACGTGAAAAGGAAGTCCCAGCGGCTTTCCGTTCACTTACTAAGAAGCTAGTTCGCCAGCGCGTTCTGCGCGACAAGATTCGTATCGATGGTCGCGGACTTCGCGATATTCGTGCGCTATCTGCAGAGGTAGAAGTCATTCCTCGTGTTCACGGCTCAGCAATTTTCGAACGTGGCGAGACGCAGATTCTTGGAATCACAACGCTTAATATGCTCAAGATGGAGCAACAGCTAGATACGTTGAATCCAGAGAACCATAAGCGTTACATGCACAACTACAACTTCCCACCATATTCAACTGGTGAGACCGGTCGTGTTGGTACGCCTAAGCGCCGCGAAATCGGCCACGGTGCACTCGCTGAGCGTGCATTGATTCCAGTTCTTCCAACCCGCGAAGAGTTCCCGTACGCAATCCGTCAGGTCTCTGAAGCTCTTGGTTCAAATGGTTCAACATCAATGGGCTCTGTGTGTGCATCAACATTGGCGTTATACAACGCAGGTGTTCCATTGCGCGCACCAGTTGCAGGTATTGCAATGGGTCTTATCTCTGACACTGTCGATGGCAAGGTCGAGTACGTTGCACTTACAGATATTCTCGGAGCAGAAGACGCCTTCGGCGATATGGACTTTAAAGTCGCTGGAACTAAGGATTTTGTTACAGCTTTGCAGCTAGATACTAAGCTCGATGGAATCCCAGCATCTGTTCTAGCTGGTGCTCTTCTTCAAGCAAAAGAGGCTCGCCTTGCAATCCTTGATGTAATGAATGAAGCAATTGATGGCCCAGATGAGATGAGCCCATTTGCTCCACGCATTATCTCTGTGAAGATTCCAGTTGATCAGATCGGTGCAGTAATCGGACCTAAGGGCAAGATTATCAATCAGATCCAAGATGAGACTGGCGCAGATATCTCTATTGAAGATGATGGAACGATTTATATCGGCGCAGTCGATGGCCCATCGGCCGAAGCTGCACGTGCACAGATCAACGCCATTGCTAATCCGCAGATGCCAGAAGTTGGTGAGCGTTACTTAGGTACGGTCGTCAAGCTAGCTGCATTCGGTGCTTTCATCTCATTGATGCCAGGTAAAGATGGTCTTTTGCATGTATCTCAGATTCGCAAGATGCATGGCGGAAAGCGCATTGAGAACTTGGAAGAGGTCATGAAGGTTGGCGACAAGATTCAAGTTGAAATCGGCGAGATTGATCCAAAGGGCAAGCTGTCTTTGGTTCCAGTTCTTGAAGATGGAACAACTGGTTCAGCTGAATAAATGAGCGTTCGTCGCACAGTTTTACCTAGCGGTCTGCGTATCGTTACTGAAGAGGTTTCTTCGGTACGCAGCGCCGCGATCGGTATCTGGGTAAATGTTGGTTCAAGGGACGAAACCCCGGCAGTTGCTGGGGCTTCGCACTTTCTCGAGCATTTATTGTTTAAAGGTACAACACGTCGAACGGCGCTAGAGATTTCATCATCTATCGAATCCGTTGGCGGAGAGATGAATGCCTTCACATCTAAGGAGTACACCTGCTTCTATGCACGTGTAATCGATACTGATTTACCAATGGCAATCGATGTCATCTCGGATTTAATTACATCATCGGTTGTTAGTGCACTGGATGTAGATGCCGAAAGAAAAGTAGTGTTGGAAGAAATTGCAATGCTCGATGATGACCCCAGTGATTTAGTGCATGATTTATATGCGCAGACTTATTTTGGAGATACACCTTTAGGGCGTCCAATTTTGGGAACGATCGAGTCAATCAACGCTATGTCTCGAACAAGCGTCTTTAATTACTACAAGAAGCGTTATTTACCGCAAGACTTAGTTGTAGCTGTAGCTGGAAATATTAAACATAAAAAAGTTGTGCAGATGGTCGAAGCTGCACTCTCTAAAGATGGATTCTTAGATGCACTAGGTGTGCCAGTTATTCGCCCGAATACACCACCTAAAAAAGCGGCTCAACAAAGCGTCGGTTTGATTTCACGTACGACTGAACAAGCCCACATGTTTTATGGCATGGAGGGTGTTGCTCGTCATGACCAACGCCGTTTTGCAATGGGCATTTTGGCGTCGGCCCTTGGTGGCGGAATGTCTTCGCGCTTATTTCAAGAGATTCGCGAGAAGCGTGGCCTTGCATACTCGGTCTATGCCTTTGCTCAGCAGTTTGCTGGAAGTGGTCAGATTGGTTTCTATGCTGGATGTAAACCAGATAAGTCGATAGAGGTGCTAGAGATTATTCGCGAAGTCTTAGCCGATGTTGCCGATAATGGAATGTCACATGAAGAGATTGAGCGGGCTAAAGGCGCTGTTCGCGGTTCATTAGTCCTAAGCCAAGAAGACTCCGGCTCACGCATGAGCCGTATTGGTAAGAACGAGATTGTCTATGGAGCGATTATGGGCTTCGATGATATTTTAAAGGCAGTTTCGGCCGTGAATGAACAAGACATTCGTGAAATTGCCAGCGCCTACCTAACTAAAACGCCTACGCTTGCACTCGTTGGACCATTCAAAAATACGGCCAAGTTTGAGAAGGTAATGAAATGATAAATGTTGCAGTGTTAGGTGCCAAAGGGCGCATGGGCGCCGAGGTGGTTAAGGCCGTAGAAGCCGATAATGGCATGTCACTGATTGCCGGGCTCGACTTAGGAGATTCTCTTGATCAATTAATTGGATCAGGAACACACGTGGTTGTTGATTTCACAACTCCCGATGCAGTTATGTCTAACTTAGATTTTCTTATTAATAATGGAATGCACGTTGTTGTCGGAACAACTGGGTTTGATGATGCCAAGCTTACGATTATTAAAAAGTTGTGCGCAGCCAATCCTTCAGTTGGAGTACTCATCGCTCCTAACTTTGCTATTGGTGCAGTTTTAATGATGGAGTTTGCAACTAAGGCGGCCCAGTACTTTGAATCAGCAGAGATAATTGAGTTACACCATCCAGATAAGGTCGATGCCCCAAGTGGCACAGCATCTCGTACCGCACAGTTAATGACTGATGCACGTAAGTCTGCAGGATTAGCTCCTATGCCAGATGCAACAACGACTTCACTTGAGGGCGCACGTGGTTCGCTTGTGGGAGATATTCCAGTTCACTCGGTACGTGCCCGAGGTCTCGTAGCCCACCAAGAGGTTATCTTCGGCGGCCTAGGTGAGACGCTGACAATTCGACACGATTCAATCGATCGTGCTGGATTTATGCCCGGAGTTTTGTTGGGAGTTCGTAAAGTTATAACTGTATCAGGGCTGACTCATGGCCTTGATAAATTCATGTAAAGGGAGAAAAACACATGTCGCTTAAAGAAATCACAATGTATAGCGCCGATTGGTGCGGAGATTGCCGTCGATCAAAGCGGTTACTGGATGAACTCAATGTTGCCTACACGATTATTGATGTAGAGGCTGATCTTTTGGCGGCCGAAAAGGTCAAAGAGATTAACGGTGGAGCACAGTCGATTCCAGTCATTGTTTTTGGTGATGGAACACATTTGACTGAACCATCTGATATCGATTTAAAAGCTAAATTAACCTCACTAGGTGTGATTTAAAGCCAGTTATAGATTGCTGCTGACGTAACTGCGGCAGAGATAACGACAACTGGAAAAGGTGCTTTTAATATCAGCGCTAGAACTGCGATGCTCACTCCGGCTAGTCGATGGTCAATTATTACTTTGCTCTCTGAAGTAAAAGTTTGAACCGCTACTAGTGCGCTCAACAGCGCAATTGGTATAAGTGCATTTGTCTTTTGTAGTTTTGGGCTTTCTAGCCAATGCTGCGGAATCGAATGGCCAGCAAATTTAAGAGCAAAGGCAATAACGCTTGTTCCGATAGTTGCGATCCAGAATGCATTCATCGGCGTAACCCCACAGCTATCGCTATAAAGGCAGTTGCAATGATCGGCAGACCAGCTGGCAAAATCGGCGTCATGGCGATGGCAAAGAAAATCGATACAACGGCTAGAGCGCGATCACCATTTTTCTCAAGCCTTGGCCAGAGTAAACCTAAAAATGCTGCAGGCACTGCAGAATCAAGTCCCCAAGCACGGGTATCACCCATTGCTTGCGCACCAAGTGCACCAGCCAGCGTGAATAGATTCCAGAAGAAAAATACGCCGAAGCCCGTTAACCAAAACCCATGTCGCATCGCACTTTCACTGCGTTTTTGCGCACCGAGTGCAACACCAGTAGATTCATCGATAGTAATCTGTGCCGCAATAATTCGTTTAAAGCCTTTAACTTTTAATCGTGGCGCCATGATCACGCCGTATAAGCCATTTCGAATTCCAAGTAGTGAAGCCGTTGCAATTGCACTTATCGCACTGCCACCCGCACCTATCACGCCAACGACAGCAAATTGGGATGCACCTGAAAAGGTCAGAAGAGATAAGAGGCAGCTCTGTAAAACTGAGAAACCGTTAGCAACAGAGGCGGCACCAAAGGCGACCCCATAGGCGCCTACGGTCAAAGAGACGCTCATAGAATCGCGTACTGTGATGGATTCGATTCTGGACACGCGGACATTCTGCCTTAGAAATCCAAAGCCACCAACACCTAGATAGATAAGGTCAGCCCATGAGTGAAGAGATTATCTACCGCGACGATGTGACAGTTGAACTTGTTAAATCCAGTGCAAGTGATGCCGATGTCATTTGGGCGGCACGGGTTTCAACGGCCGGGGAACAGTCGATGGATGAGATCGGTGAAGATCCATCTCGCTCCGCAGGTTTGATTAATTATTTGGCGCGCGAGCGTCATGGCTCACCCTTTGAACACACATCGATGACTTTTTTTATCTCAGCACCTATTTTTGTTTTCCGTGAGTTCATGCGCCACCGAATCGCTTCTTATAACGAAGAGAGTGGTCGCTATAGAGAGTTAAAACCAGTTTTTTATATTCCATCTAAGTCACGCAAACTTCTTCAGGTCGGAAAGACCGGTGCTTACACATTTGAAGATGGAAGCGTTGAGCAGTTTGATATTTCGATTAAGGCTATGAAAGATTCTTATATCGTTGCCTACGATAGTTATCAAAAGATGCTAGATGCTGGCATCGCACGTGAAGTTGCGCGCGTAGTGCTACCAGTTGCAACATACTCATCGATGTATGTCACGATGAATGCCCGTGCATTAATGAACTTTTTGTCTTTACGAACAGCCCGAGAAGGCTCACATTTTCCCAGCTATCCTCAACGCGAAATTGAGATGGTGGCCGAGAAAATGGAGGCGGAATTCGCGAAATTAATGCCACTTACATACGGTGCTTTCGAAAAATCTGGACGAATAGCACCTTAGTACGGGTAGAGTTAGGCGTATGAGTACACCTGCGCCTTTTGGTCGAATGTTGACCGCGATGGTCACTCCCTTTAATAAAGATGGCAGCATCGACTGGAATGGCGTTGAAAAAGTCGCCGACCACTTAGTCCAAACTGGTCATGATGGCATTGTTGTTAATGGCACCACAGGTGAAGCACCTACAACTAAATCCTCTGAGAAAGAGGAGATCATTAAAGTTGTTAAGAAAGTAGTAGGTCCTAATATCAAGGTTCTCTCTGGTGCTGGCGATAATGAGACTGATTATTCAGTCAATCAAGCCAAACGAAGCGAAGCCGCTGGCGCCGATGGAATTTTGGTAGTTACGCCTTACTACAACAAACCACCGCAAGCTGGAATTAAGGCACACTTTTTAGCGATGGCCAATGCAACTGGTCTACCGATGATGCTCTATGACATTCCAGGTCGCACAGGCGTAGAGATTGAATCCGACACTATCGTTGAACTCTTTGAACACCCTTCAATAGTTGCGCTCAAAGATGCCAAAGGTAATGTTGCAGCAACGTCGTGGGTTATTAAACGCTGTGGAATACCAGTCTATTCAGGTGATGATATTTTAAATCTTCCACTGTTATCTGTCGGAGCAGTTGGTTTTGTTTCAGTGTGCGGACACACTGTTGGAAGTGATTTAAAGGCGATGCTCAACGCATGGTTTGAAGGTAACGTAGCGAAGGCTCTTGAGATCCATCAGAAACTATTACCTGTATTTACCGGAACATTCCGCACACAAGGTGCCATTTTGACCAAGGCGGCGCTCACACTCATGGGTCTGCCTGGTGGCCACACTCGTCTACCTTTAGTTGATGCAACCGATGCGCAGATTGCGCAGTTGCGCGAAGATCTTCGTGCCGGTGGCGTTCGCGTTAAATAATGAATCATCCACATCCAGATTTAACTCTTCCCAGCCCATTAGTTCATGGTGGGTTACGTATTGTCGCCCTTGGCGGTTTAGCTGAAATCGGTCGCAACATGACCGTTTTTGAAACTAAGGGCAAGCTTCTTATCGTTGATTGCGGTGTTTTATTTCCAGAGGATAGCCAACCCGGAATTGATTTGATTTTGCCTGATTTTTCTTACATCCGGGATCGCTTAGATGATGTAGTTGGCTTGGTATTAACACACGGCCATGAGGACCACATTGGCGCGGTTCCTTATCTTTTGCGTGAACGTGGTGACATTGCTATCTATGGTTCAGCGCTAACGTTGGCTTTGATCACTGCAAAGTTAAAAGAGCATCGCATCTCACCGCTTACTCGTGAGGTGCGCGAAGGTGGGCATGAAGATATCGGTCCATTTGAACTTGAGTTTGTCGCAGTCAATCACTCGATTCCTGATGCACTTGCAATTGTTATCAATACTGATGCAGGCCGAGTGTTGCACACGGGAGATTTCAAGATGGATCAACTACCACTGGATGGTCGTATCACGGATTTGCGAACATTTGCGCGCCTTGGTGAAGAAGGCGTAGATCTTTTTCTCGTAGATTCTACAAATGCAGATGTGCCAGGTTTTACGCCTTCAGAGCGCGAAATCATGCCCGCACTTAATAGAGTGATCGCATCGACAAAGCGCCGGGTAATTGTGGCCTCGTTTTCATCACATGTACACCGCGTTCAACAAGTGATAGATATTGCCGCTATCCATAATAGAAAAACTGTTTTTATTGGGCGCTCCATGGTTCGCAATATGAAGATTGCCCAAGACATGGGTTATTTAACCGTGCCACCGGGCGTTTTGATAGATGTAAAGGATCTCGACTCTTTTGATGACAATGTCGTTTTAATTTGTACAGGATCTCAAGGCGAACCGATGGCTGCGCTTGCACGGATGGCTAATGGTGATCACCAGATTCGAGTGGGAGAGGGTGACACAGTTATTTTAGCTTCGTCATTGATTCCTGGAAATGAAAACTCAGTCTTTAGAATCATAAATGAGCTCACTCGCTTTGGTGCAAAAGTCGTCCATAAAGCAAATGCGATGGTGCATGTTTCTGGTCATGCGGCTGCAGGTGAGCTTTTATACTGCTACAACATAGTTAAACCAAAGTATGTAATGCCTGTACATGGCGAGTGGCGACACTTGAAGGCAAACGCTGAACTGGCAATTTCAACCGGTGTTGCACGCGCTAATGCACTAATAATTGAAAATGGAGTTGTTGTTGACCTCATTAATCATGAGGCGAACATTGTCGGTTCAGTACCTTGTGGCTTTGTTTATGTTGACGGTCAAAGTATTGGAGATATTACTGAAACCTCATTAAAAGATCGCCGTATCTTGGGAGAAGAAGGATTTATCTCAGTCGTAGTTGTGATTGATTCGCAGAGCGGAAAGATTGTTGCAGGCCCTGATATTCATGCACGCGGATTTAATGAAGACATGGCACTCTTTGATGATGTTAAGTTGAAGATTGAAAAGGCGTTAGCGGCGGCCGTAGTCGATGGCATTAATGGAACGCATCAGTTATCACAGATTGTTCGAAAGACTGTAGGTGGTTGGGTTGGTGGAGAACATCGAAGAAAACCTATGATCATCCCAGTTGTCATTGAGGTGTGAGTGCGGCGAGCCTAGCTCGGCATAAATTAGCCATCCTTTAGGATTGTGCGTGTGACTAAACGTAAGAAATCTAAAAGTAAGACCGGCGCTGTTGGTGGAGCATTGGGTCGAGGCTTAGCTGCGCTCTGGCGTTTATTAGCTAAAGGGCTTGGAAGTTCGATCCGTTTTATAGCCCGTGGCGCCAAGGATTTAGATCCCGCCCATCAACGAGATGGCGTTGCTTTTCTTATTTTGATTCTTGCACTTATGGCAACTGCTGGAACCTGGTTTAACGCCGATAATATTGTTAGCCGCGCAGTGTATTCCTTTATTTATGGCGGCATTGGTCGCATTGGTTTTGCGGCACCAGTAGTTCTGGTTTATTTTGCAATTAAATTATTTAGGACACCAGAAGATAAAAAAGCTTTGGGTAGAGTAATTGTTGGCACTCTAGCGTTGCTAGTTTCAACTACAGGTATCGCCCATTTGCTTAATGGATCAGTAGGTACTGGAGCAACAGCGATGCGCAATGGCGGAGGCTGGATTGGTTATGGAGTCACGACACCACTAGTTGCACTGATGACATCAGTACTAACGTATCCAGTGCTCGCATTGGTATTTATTTTTGGAATTTTAGTGGTCACGGCAACGCCAGTCAGCGAACTCTTTACAAAGATTTCTGGGGCAAGTTCATGGGCGTGGTCAAAACGTCCTGAACGCGCACTTAAAGTTGAAGATTTTGAAATAAGCGATACACCACCATTTGAATCTCCAGTTGTAGCTGCATGGAATGTGCCAGAAGAGGAAGAGTTGGATGAAGAAAGCTTTGACGAAGAGTTCACCGTGCCTATTCCAGTCTCACCCATTGTTACACCAACTGAAAGGCGACCAGAGCAACTTCTCTTGAGCGCTGATTCCACGTATGAACTGCCACCGGCTGACTTATTGCGATCAGGACCACCAGCAAAAGCTAAGAGCAAAGCCAATGAGGCCGTTGTTGCCGCACTCACTGAAGTCTTCTTACAGTTTGAAATCGACGCTCAAGTCACTGGATTTATGCGCGGACCTACGGTCACACGTTATGAAGTTGAACTTGGAAATGCGGTCAAGGTAGAGCGAATAACAGCCCTAGCAAAAAATATTTCTTATGCTGTCGCCAGCGGTGATGTTCGAATTCTCTCACCGATACCTGGAAAGTCGGCCGTAGGAATTGAAATTCCAAACGTAGACCGTGAGATTGTGGCACTAGGAGACGTACTTCGATCCTCAGTTGCAGGTCAAGATCACCATCCGATGTTAGTTGCTTTAGGTAAAGATGTTGAAGGTAATTTTATCTGCGCCAACTTAGCTAAAATGCCGCATCTGCTTGTAGCCGGTGCTACTGGTGCGGGTAAGTCGTCGATGATTAATGCCATGATTATTTCGATTTTGGCGCGTTCAACTCCCGATGATGTGCGCCTAGTGTTAATTGACCCTAAGCGCGTAGAGCTAACAGCGTATGAAGGCATTCCACATTTAATTACCCCAATTATTACTAACCCAAAAAAGGCGGCGGATGCGCTGACGTGGGTTGTACGTGAGATGGATCTGCGTTATGAGGATCTATCTACCTTTGGCTTTAGACACATCGATGATTTTAATAAGGCCGTACGCGCTGGAAAGGTAGTTCCACCACCAGATAGTGATCGCACTATCGAGCCATACCCTTACTTGCTTGTGATTATTGATGAGCTTGCAGATTTGATGATGGTAGCTGCAAAAGAAGTAGAAGAATCAGTAGTTCGAATCACTCAATTAGCTCGATCTGCCGGAATACATTTAGTGCTAGCAACTCAACGTCCATCGGTAGACGTTGTTACGGGACTTATTAAGGCAAATGTTCCATCGAGACTCTCATTTGCAACAAGCTCTCTTGCAGATAGTCGAGTAATTTTAGATACACCAGGTGCTGAAAAATTAGTAGGCCAGGGCGATGCATTATTTATTCCCATGGGTGCAAGTCGAGCAGTGCGGATTCAAGGGGCATATGTGTCAGAGCGCGAGATTGAAGCCGTTACCACTCATGTTAAAAAGCAACTAAAGCCTAGGTATCGCGATGACGTCACTGCAAAGATGAGTCATCCAAAAATGGTCGATAAAGAGATTGGTGATGATCTCGATATTTTATGCCAAGCCGTCGAATTAGTCGTTGGAACTCAGTTCGGTTCGACATCCATGTTGCAACGCAAACTTCGAATCGGTTTTGCTAAAGCTGGGCGCTTGATGGATCTTATGGAATCACGCGGAATTGTTGGACCATCCGAAGGTTCGAAAGCTCGTATCGTTATGGTTAAGCCCGATGAGTTAGATTCAGTACTCGCCACTTTGCGGGACTAGTTCCGAAGGGCTACCTCTCCACGTTACCTAGAATTCACCCCACCTTCTCACACTCGCCACTAGTAACAGAGGCTGCTCACGTCCTAGACTAATAACTTCTCGAGCAGAATTTTCTTAGGATTTCTAGCCCATGACTTTAGGTTCATCGATATCTGCGGCACGTAAATCTGCCGGCATGTCATTGGATGACTTGTCCAATGTCACTAATCTGCGATCTTCGCTATTGCGCGAGATGGAAGATGATAACTTCACACATTGCGGAGGTCAAACTTATGCACGCGGTCATGTAAGAAATATCGCAACTGCATTGAAGACTGATGAGCGCGAACTTCTTCGAATTTTTGATGAAGAGCAGAGCGTCGAGAAAAGAACGATGCGGGATTTGCTAGTTGAAAATAGCGTGATGCGTCAACCTGATGAAACAAGAAAAGTATCATGGAAAGCACTTATCGCAATATCACTAATTTCTCTAGCCTTAGTTGGCTTAATTCAAATTATTGTTTCAAATATTTCCGGAAGCACATCAAGTGATGTGATGATTGCAGCAACAACCTCGGCATCTCCTAGCGCTAGTGCAAGCGCAAGCGAACAAAGTGTTTTCTCTACCGGACAAGGCGTAAAAGTTATTGTGGCTACAACTCGCGCTAAAACATGGCTATTTGTTTCAGATGCCCAAGGGCGAACTCTTTTTAGCGGGCAGTTGCCGCAAGGTATCTCTAAAACCTTTACAAGTGATACTCGCTTAGATCTCAAAGTTGGAAATGCCGGGGGAGTAGATCTTCAGGTAAATGGCAAGCGGATTGACTCCATAGGTGGTGATAGTCAGGTAGTTAGCGTGTCGTATGGAGCTGATTTTTAACACGGTAAGATTCCTTCAATGAAGCGCACCGTAGCAGTCGTCACTTTAGGGTGTTCGCGCAATGAAGTGGATTCTGAAGAACTTGCTGGTCGTCTTGCCGCCGATGGTTGGACCTTGGTTGATGATGTTGAGTCGGCTGAAGTTGCCTTAGTTAATACGTGTGGGTTTATTGAATCTGCCAAGAAGGATTCAATTGATGCGCTCCTTGAAGCTAACTCTCTCAAAGGTCATGGCACTACGCGGGCCGTTGTCGCTGTTGGCTGTATGGCCGAGCGTTATGGTCAAGAGCTAGCAAAGGCGCTTCCGGAAGCCGATGCAATCTTAGGTTTTGATGATTACAAAGATATTTCCGCGCGCTTACAATCAATCGTTGCCGGTAATGCACATGTTCCTCATATTCCACGCGATCGCCGAGCGCTTTTACCTATTGCACCAAGTGATAGAGCCGATCTGAAAGTGAGTGAAGAGTTCACACGTAAACGCTTAGGAACTGCGCCTTGGGCCCCGCTTAAAATCGCCTCAGGCTGTGACCGTCGCTGTTCATTTTGTGCGATCCCATATTTTCGTGGCGCCTTTATTTCACGACGTCCCCACGAAATTATGGATGAAGCGCGTTGGCTTGTTGCAAATGGTGTGACAGAGTTATTTCTTGTTAGCGAAAATACAACATCCTATGGAAAAGATTTAGGCGATCTGCAGTTGATGGAAAAGATTTTGCCAGATATTGCCGCTTTAGATGGTGTAGAGCGAGTTCGTTTGTCTTACCTGCAGCCAGCTGAGATGCGCCCAACTTTGATTCAAGCAATGATTGCAACCCCAAAGACTGCGCCATACTTTGATTTATCCTTTCAACACACGAGCCCAACGATTTTGCGTCGCATGCGCCGCTTTGGTGATAATGAAAAATTCTTGCATTTAATCAATCAGGTGCGTGTTTTATCTCCAGAAGCTGGAATCAGATCTAACTTTATTGTTGGATTTCCGGGGGAGACGCAAGAGGATTTTGATGAGTTGGCAAGCTTTATCACTGCAGCCAAGTTAGATGCCGTTGGAGTATTTGCTTACTCTGATGAGGACAATACAGAAGCTCTGAAGTTAGACTCTAAGATTGATGCAGATATAATTGCAGAGCGGTTAGAAACTTTGTCATCACTGGCCGATGAAATGGTTTCACAACGCGCACAGGCGCGAATAGGTGAAAATGTCCACGTCCTCATTGAGGATTCCGAGCTTCAAGAAGGTCGGGCTGCCCACCAAGGTCCAGAAGTCGACGGTTCTACTACTTTTATAGGTACAGATTTTGTTGTTGGACAGTATGTTGATGCAATGGTGATCGATTCAATGGGCGCAGATCTAGTGGCTAAGCCACTATGAAACTCCCCGCGTTTATAACGCCAAACTTCATTACTATCGCCCGAGTGCTACTTGTACCTGTGGGTGCTTACACTTTGTTCAAGAATGGTGGAGATGACCCCAGCTGGCAGTACATCTCGTGGTTAGTCTTTTTCTTCTTAGGACTTTCAGATATCGCAGATGGAAACCTAGCGCGCAGTCGTAATACAGTTACCGAGCTAGGTAAGTTTCTAGATCCGGTAGCAGATAAGTTCATGATTGGAACGGCGATGATAAGCCTTTCCATTTTGGGGCACTTGCCGTGGTGGATTACAGGCGTTATCTTGGTACGAGAAGTTGGAATTACGATTTTCAGGCTAGCGATTATTAAGCGTGGGGTAATTGCGGCTAATAAGGGCGGCAAGATTAAATCAACGTTCCAGAATTTTGGTGTGGGCTTCTACATGCTGCCTCTCCCTACAAGCCTTTACTGGTTCCGAGATGGCTTTATGGCTATTGCCGTTGTACTCACTGTCGTAACTGGGTTTTACTATGTACAGTCGGCGTTTAAGAAGACTAAGTAGGAGCACATGTCGCTTTCACCAGAGATTGTTGGCTTAGCTGCCGAGATTGTGGATACCTTGCGCGCGCGCGGTGAAACTCTCAGTACCGCTGAATCTCTAACGGCAGGTGCAGTGAGTTCGGCAATCGTTTCAATTGCTGGAGCATCCGATGTTTTTGTTGGCGCAGTTACTGCCTACCGCGATGAGATCAAGATTTCGCATTTAGGCGTAGATCCGGCGATTCTTCAAGAGCGCACGGCCGTTAGCGAGCACGTTGCTATAGCTATGGCAAAGGGTGCGATTAAATCATTTGGTACTACATGGGCAATCAGTACAACCGGTGTTGCAGGACCAAATCCACTAGATGGCCATCCCGTTGGTGCAGTGTGGGTTGCGATCGAGGGGCCAATCTCACAAACTATCGAATTAGCGCTATCGGGTGAGCGTGAATCTGTGCGAAACGCGGCTACAGCAAGCGCGATTGCATCATTTGCGCGTATCCTTAGACATCGTAATTAGAGAAAGGGGGTATGACTGTGGTTCTTGTTCGTGAAGCCGTTGGTCAGACCCTTCGCTCTGCCCGAACATCTCAAAACAGAACGTTGCGAGATGTTGCTCGACAGGCTCGAGTCTCACTCGGTTATTTATCAGAGGTTGAGCGCGGACAAAAAGAGGCCTCGTCAGAACTGCTCAACGCTATCGCTAGTGCCCTGGGACTTTCACTCTCTGGAATATTTAGCGATGTTGCAATCGAATTAGCAAGTCACGAGAGCGTTACTCTCACTGTCGTCGATGCCGCTTAACAAGTACGCGCCCCAAGCAAATACACATCGACGCACACAAAGTGCAATCCTTGCTGGTACTAAAGAGTTAATTGCAACTGTTGGCTTAGCAAAGATGTCAATGATTGAAATTGCCGATACATCTCAGGTTTCTCGCGCAACTTTATATAATCATTACCGCGATAAAGATAGTGTCATTGCGGCATTATGTGAATCTGAAATCTACCGACTGATTGCAATTGCAAACAGTGCGCCAAATGCAATCGATGCACTTGAACTTCTATCGATTCAGATATCAACCGATATAGCACTTGCACATATGCGAATTCATGACCCTGCACCTCTAGCAAGCGCGCTAGCTGCTACAGCAAATCCATTATGGGCAGCTCTCTCTGACGCCTTGGCAGTAATCACTGGCAGTCAGGTTGTAGCCGATTTAGCGCTTCGCTGGTTAGTGGGACAGGTTTTGCAACCACTGACTCCCGATGATTCACGTTTAGCGGCAGAACTACTTATCTCACGTGCGAATATCTGATCTGCGTGAGCGTATAACGCTCTCATTTGGTGTGGGCTCACATTTTCCTTTTGACATTACGATATCAGAGCTTGGAAGTCGCAGCGTTAATCAAGCACTTGCAGATGGTTTTGAACCGCAGGATATTTGGCGCGCTGTATGTAAAGAACATCCCAAAGAGACTGAAAAGCATAGGTTCTAAATATGAAGCTCGCTACAACAATTACACAAACAAGTGATTCGCATCCGCCACTAGTTCTCATTCACGGACTTGGTTCTGCAGCAACAGCATTTAAACCGATAGTTTCCAATCTCTCACAATCTTTTCGCGTTATCACGGTTGATCTTCCGGGGCACGGACAAAGCCCTTTGATCCAAGGTTTAGCTATGGATCCACAGTCACTTGGCAGAGCCATCTTTGACACTATTGATAGTGAGTATGGGATCGCGCAGTTTCATGTAGTTGGTAACTCTTTAGGTGGATGGATAGCGCTGGAAATGGCGGCGGAACAACCTGGTCGCATTACATCCCTTACAGGCCTTGCGCCAGCAGGATTATGGGTGCAACCAGCATCGGGACGTTTGCCAAGTGAGGCACGTTCCTTTTATTTAGCAAAGGCTTTGAAGCCATTTGTGAAAGTGGGATTGCGTGCAAAGGTTTTGCGAAAAATTGGTTTTGCAAGTGTGAGCCCACAATGGCAAGAGTTAAGTTATGAGATGTGTTATGACGCAAGCATGGCCATGGGAAACTGCACGGGATATTTTCCCGCGTGGGATGGCATGTTAGGTCGGCGCTTTGATTCATCAGTCGATAGTTCGGTTCCGGTAACTATACTTTTTGGCGATACTGATAACACTTTGCCTTACCCAAACTCACAAGAGCGTTCGTTAGCACCATCGCACAGTACGTGGTTAGTAATCGATCAGTGTGGTCATGCGCCAATGTGGGATCACCCCGATTTAATCGTAAAGATTATTAAACAGACTAGCGGGCAATAACCTCTAACTCCCAAGGTGATTTATCGGTTGCACCAATCAGTTTGCATTGAAAGTGACGTGAAATAATCTCAAAGAGTTCGTGGGGATTTGTAGGTGAAATATCCTCAAGCAGGGTTCGCGTTACTTCACCGCGCGTTTTCTTTGACATATGAGTAATTACTTTTTTCACTCCATCGACTTCGGTAAAGACCTTTATATCGACACACTTACTAAATGGGGCAGTCCATACGCCTTGATAGGTTGACGAGCGGCAATCCACTATGAGTGAAGGTGACATAGCCTCCAGATAATCCGTTACAGGTTTGCGCATCAATTTGTTATTGATTTTTTGCTTGTAAGGCGCGATGAGGTCCAAAGGTTTTAGAACTCCATATTTAGCTGAGATTATCGCAATCGATTGTTGTCCGCGCTCTTGGGCCGCAGAATTAAGCGAAGCCCAATCCAAGGCCTTATAGAGCACGCCGGTATAGACATTGATTGCAGAACCGGGATCGGCCGCTTTTTTCTCACTTGGCGGTAGCAGGATAAGCACTGGGTAAGTATGGGGCCTTACTGCCTATTATTTGTCAATCGATGAGACTTTACGGCCCGATCGCTTGAATGCTTCAATCAAAATATAGCTATCGAGGGCGTTAATTCCTTTGACTTTGTTACCTAACTCTTCAAGATAGGCATTGAGATCTTTTCGATTGGTCATGGTCACTTCACTTAATATTTGATAGTCACCAGATATGGTCGCCAGGTATCGCACGCGATTATCAAGGATTATTTCTTCGGCAATGCGTGAAACATCGGCTGGCGCGCACTTGATCCAGAGCCAACATTCAACGCTAAAACCTATTGAGGCCGGATTAACAACTGCGTGAATCGAAAGAGCGCCGGAGTCTAATAACTGAGCGGTTTTTCGCCGAGCAGTTGGTTCAGTTAAACCGCAGGCGCGAGCTATCTGATCAAACGTGGCTCGACCATTCTTTGATAACGTCTCTAGAATCAGTTGGTCATCGGCTAGAAGTTCAATCTCTTTAATTGGACGCGGAAGGCGATCGACAATAATTTTCGCTCGCTCGGCATCGGTAAGAATTCCTGGGTTCCACTGGGCGGCAGTTCGATAATACTTAAGACAGCCGTAAGTAGTGGAGTTAACAACTCCCGGGATTCCAGGAATAACGTTGAGCATAATATTTGTGATAACTGCAGTGCTTCCAAAAATCTCAGCTAAACACTCATTGCCACCTGTTGTGAGGTAGACAAAGATGCTTTCATCAAGGTTGGCCATCGCCGTTGCAACGATGGTGTTCATGCCAGGTGCACACGTAATACGAACGATCATCGCCTCCTTACGGGCTAGGGCGCCGCGCTCAATTAATCCGGTGACTTGAATCGCACCTTGGGCCAGTAACTCTTGGCCGCGCCGTGAGACGGTTCGATCTGGCAGCGCCAATACATCGGCGATCGTTGAAAATGGTGCGCGGCCATCAACCTGCAGATAGCCGATAATTCTGCGATCGATCTCGTCTAATTCGTCATTCATAGCCATAAGTTTGGCGATTTCCGTCATCTCGTGTCAAGTATTGCAATTGATGACTGTCTGTGTGAATCTCCTCTCATTCATTGAAATATCTAGCCAAAGGTGGAGCACATGGTTGATGACAGCGGGTGGGCCGACCTTGTCATCTCAGGGGTCTCAAAGAGCTTTAGAGATCCTAAAGGCGCCGAAGTAAAGGCCTTGGCCGAGGTCTCTTTGAATATTCCATCGGGGGAGTTTGTCGTTCTTTTAGGTCCTTCAGGATGTGGAAAGACAACGCTGCTGCGCAGTATCGCCGGCTTTGAAAAAATAGATGCGGGCTATATCAATTTGGGTGGTACCAGAATCGATCTGTTGCCACCACACAAACGTCCAGTAAATACTGTTTTTCAAAGTTACGCCCTGTTTCCACATATGACGGTGGCAGAGAATATTAGTTTTGGTCTTGAGAATGAAAAAATCGAAAAGCGAGAGATTAAATCGCGGGTTGCCGAAGTATTAGAGCTCGTTGAAATGAGAGCGCTATCAGAGCGCAAGCCTTCGCAAATGTCGGGTGGACAGCAGCAACGCGCAGCTCTTGCACGAGCGCTGGCCAAAAAACCTAAAGTCCTTCTACTAGATGAACCATTAGCTGCATTAGATTTGAAATTACGAAAGACAATGCAGATTGAGCTCAAGCGAATTCATAGAGCAACTGGCACAACATTTCTCTTTGTAACACATGATCAAAATGAGGCTATGGCATTAGGTGATCGCATTGCAGTCTTTAATAGCGGTCAACTTGTTCAAGTCGGAACACCATTTGAAATCTATACAGCGCCAACAACTGAATTCGTTGCCAACTTTATTGGCGAATCAACCGTCTTGACTGGATCAATAGATTCACGCACATTTACAGGTGAGGGCGTGAAAATACAGCAGATCCCCAATCAGATTGCAGATGGGTCTGCAAAAAAGATAATTATTCGTCCCGAAGCTTTCTCATTGTTTAGTGGTAAGAACTCAGTCGGACAACTTCGAATCAAAGAGATTATCTTCGCAGGCGATGCGCTGGAAGTTTTATTGGCCAGCAGCACTGGCCATGAAGTAAGAGTTAAATCAGATGTTTCGATTCTCGCTCAGTTAAGTGTTGGCAACGAGGTCGAACTATTTGTGGATGCGGCACAGATTGGCCAGATCAACTAAATGAGGATTCCAGTTCGCTCAAAGCGAGAGCCAGGCATATATGGACCGAATGCCGTCTCCTTTCCTGCTTATGTAACTGGATTCTTCTTAGTAGGCATGCCGCTCGTTGTAATAACGATTTTCTCATTTTTATCACGCGGTGATTTTGGGTCTGGTGTTATTCGCAAATTTACGCTGGAAGCTTACAGAACCGTATTTTTTGAAACTGATTTGATGGGCAATAGCTCATTTAATTTCACCTACCTACACATAATTGGCCGTTCAGTTCTACTGGCATTTACTGTCACTCTCATCTGCTTAATAGTGGGCATCCCAACGGCAATCTGGATTGCGCTGCAGAAGAAATCAACCCAGAGAGTTTTGATCGCACTTGTAACGATTCCATTTTGGGTCAATGTTCTGGCACGGACATATGCCTGGATGCTACTTCTCTCAGAGGGCGGGTTATTCGACAAGCTGGGTTCACCAGTGTTGCTCTACACCTCATGGGCAACCTTCATCGGACTTACATATGCATTTCTACCGTTTATGGTGCTGCCCATTTATGCATCGGCAGAGAAGCTAGATCGAAGTATTTTGGAGGCCGCCTTTGACTTAGGTGCATCAGGATGGCGCGTTTTAATTCGCATCGTCATTCCAATGATTCGCTTTGGAATCTTTGCCGGAATTGCCATTGTCTTTATCCCAGCCCTAGGCGCATATGTTCAACCGGCGCTATTGGGTGGAAATAAAGTGATGCTGATCGGCAGTTTAATTAACGATCAGTTTGGTGAGTCTCGTAACTGGCCAGTGGGATCTGCCCTAGCCGTCTTGCTCCTTGCTATGACCGGATTAATTTTGCTGAGCACCAGACGTCGCAAACTGGAGTTTGCATCATGAGGCAACGGGCATGGAGTGTTTCTAATCTACCCATAATCCGACCAATGGGAGTCTCCAGCTTAATTTTTCTGTACCTACCTCTCTTAACGGTTTTGATTTTTGCCTTCAATAAATCTGAGGATGCAACTACCTGGGGTGGCTTTTCTACCCGATGGTTCAGCACTATCTTGGACAACACTGATTTGATTCGCTCAGCCAAGGTTTCACTCTCCATCGCGATTCCTTGCGCATTAATCGCAGCGATGATCGCCGCGGGCCTTGCAATTGGAATGGGACGGGCAACAGGTTCAGTTCAAAATGTCTTAAGAGCCCTTGTCAACGCGCCGCTTGTACTTCCAGAAATAGTTACATCAGTTGGAACTCTTGCATTCTTTTCACAAGTTGGCATACCGCTTCGCTATGGCTCGCTGCTCTTTGCCCACGTTGTTATGTGCGTGCCATTTGCCTTCTTGCCCATACGATCCAGACTCCGCGATTTTGATGAAAATATCTTCGAAGCTGCCAGAGACTTAGGAGCGAGCTCATTTCGTGTAATGACAAAGATATCTATTCCGCTGTTGATTCCTGCATTACTTTCCAGCGGCCTGCTCTCGTTCATCATCAGTATGGATGATTTTTTAACCTCGCTCTTTGTCTCTGGCCCAGAGACAACGACGTTACCGATCTACATATTTGGGCTCTTAAAACTGGGCGCAAGTCCAGAAGTAAACGTAATAGCCGCGCTATTGCTAATAATCCCAACCCTGGGCTTATTAGTGGGAATCACATGGACAGCAACAAGGAGGAGAAGCAATGAAGCTAGACATCAGTAAAATCACAATGGGTCACCGAAAGCGTTTGTCGATTATCGGCGTAGCTGCAGCGGTCTCGCTACTTGTTGGAATTGCGGTTCCACAGGCACAGGCAGCTGTTGGATATCCGAAGAAGCCAGTTGGAACCGAATTAAATCTATACAACTGGAGTAATTACATTGACCCAGCACTATTGAAGCGCTTTACCGCTGAAACCGGTATCAATGTAAATCTCGGTGTTTACGAGAGCAATGCTCAAATGTTGGCAAAGCTAGAAGCCGGTGCACGTGGATACGACATTATCGTTCCAACCGACTACATGGTTCAGATCATGGCTAAGAAGGGCTTACTACAACGTATTAAGCGCACCACATTTCCTAACGGTGCAAATCTAAAGGCAGAGTTTGCTAACCCATACTTTGACCAAGGACGCAGTTACACGATTCCTTACCTCCATGGACTAACAGGCTTTGGGTACTTAAAGGACAAGGTCACAACAAATCCAACGACATGGAAAGAGTTCTTTGCAGCTATTCCGTCTTACCCAGGTAAGACAACGATTTTTGATGACAAAAAAGAGGTCATCGATGCTGCACTTCGTTCAATGGGATACAAGCCATGTACAAAGAGTGTTGTTCAGCTTCAAGCTGTTCAGGATTTGATCAAGTCGATCAAGCCTAACTTGAACACAATCGCAAGCTCTGGAAACATCGGTCGTTTATCATCTGGAACATCTGTTCTTTTGATGATGTACAACGGTGCAACATACAAAGCCAAGCTTGCTAATCCAAATGTTGTCTTTGTTTATCCAAAAGATGGTTTGCCACTATGGCAGGACAACTTTGCAATTCCAGTTGGCGCTAAGAATGTTGATAACGCCAAGATATTCCTAAACTGGATGATGGATCCAAAGAACATTGCGCAGGCTTCAAACTGGGCCGGCTATAACAATGGAATCACAGGATCAGACAAGTACCTATTAGATGCTATGCAGGCAGATACTGCCTTTACACCAACGGCTGCACAGATGTCGCTAGGTGTTGCTATGGCTCCATGTTCAACTGCCGTCAATGACCTTTACACAAAGGTTTGGACTGCATTTAAGGGATAAGAAAATACTTTGTGCGGCGCCTCGGATCGAGGGTTGAGGCGCCGCACAAATTTTCTCCACATGTACTGACCCCCGCAACTAATTTAGGAAGTAGGTTTTCTTCGTGCTGACCGATGGCAGAAATCAATTCAACAGCGCTGATATCACGCTGGATAATTGGAAGGATTTCCCTTATAGCACGCATACTTTTCAGAATGTTTCAGAGTTGATTCCTATCGAAAAGATAGATGGTTCAAGCAATACACTCTTGCCACGTGAGATTAAAGAGTCGATCTTGTCAGAGAGTTACACAATTCTTGGCCAGCTCACGAGCGCTAAGGAGTTTTTGAAAGAGTCCTACACGGATGCCCTCTTAATCTGTGAGAGCGGCCGGGTTGTCTCTGAGTATTACGCCAATGAGATGACTATGTTATCCCCACATCTAACTTTCTCGGTGAGCAAATCAATCACAGGTATCGTTGCAGGAAAAGTTCTTAAGAATTTCGATCTCAATTCAGATACTAATATTTCTGACATCCTTGATGGAACCGCAGGCGGGGCCTATGCCGATGCCACGATTCGTCATTTACTTGATATGACAGTGAGTTTAGATTTCGATGAGAGTTACGCCAGTAAAGAAGGCGTTTACGCCAGATATCGCCAAGCGATGCTATGGATGCCTAGATTTGGTGATTCGGAGTTTTCAGATGAAGACCTAGCAAAATTTATCCTCAGTCTTCCTAAAGGCCCAGATGAGCATGGCTTTACATTCTCATATAAATCTCCCAATGCAGATTTACTAGGACTAGTTTTAGAGAAAATCTCCGGCCTTCCATTGGCTCAGTTGATCTCTGAAGAGCTTTGGATGCCACTTGGTTGCGGACCGGCGACAATTACAATTGATAGCAAGAAAATGGCACGTACGGCAGGTGGACTTAGCTGTTCGATTCAAGATTTAGTCATGGTTGGTGAACTGATGCGCAGTGGTGGAATTCATGGCGGGGCTGCATTACTTAATCCCATGTGGGTCGTTGATACATTTACTGGCGGCGACAAAGCGGTGTGGTCGCGCGGGGAGTTTGCAGATAGTTTTCCCGATGGCAGCTATCGCAACCAGTGGTATGCAATAGGTGAGGGCGTTTTGTGCGCCATTGGTATTCATGGTCAGTGGATTTATATTGATGCCGCTAAAGAGATAGTCATTGCAAAGTTCTCATGCCAGCCAAAGGCCGATGATGATGATTTAGATCGTAAAACCCTTGATTTCTTTAGGGGAGTTGCTAACGGTTTTTAATCTCATCGGCACGATCTTTGAGAATGAATGCTGGTATTTGGTCTAATGGGGCCGGTACTTGCACCCACTGCTCCCCAGAGAATTCTTCATCGTTCCAAAAACTAACCCACTCTCCCTTGGGTAAATAAATATTCTGAGTAAGTGCCCCTGGCTGTGTAACGGGGGCGACGAGAATGCTTGTCCCGAGCATATATTCTGATGGCACAGACCAAATCTCTGGATCATCGTAAAAATCAAAAAATAGCCCAGCCATCAATGGGCGACACGCTCACATCTGTCAGTGGCACCTGCTACCTTTCGAACAGGTGTTCGGTTATTCTTATGCCTGTACAACCAGAGCGGTTCCATTGTCCGTCCGTAGCACTGCCCACAACTGCCCACAAGCACAGTGGAAGTAAGCGCGGTCCGTCGGTGGGTCTCCGTACCTTCTGGGCCAGACCCCAAACGTCACACGACGTTCTATCGAAAGGAATGAAGTGGCTACTGAAAAAAGTAATAAAGCCAATGATGCATCGCAGGAAAAAGCAACCACTGAGCGCCAAAAAGCGCTCGACACAGCCCTAGCCCAGATCGAACGTCAGTTTGGTAAAGGCTCAGTAATGAAAATGTCGGATCGTGCTAATCAAATTGTTGAGGTTATTCCAACTGGTTCGATCGCACTCGATATCGCACTCGGAATCGGTGGATTACCACGCGGTCGTATCGTAGAGATCTATGGACCAGAGTCCTCAGGTAAGACAACGCTCACGTTGCATGCAATCGCCAACGCACAGAAGGCCGGCGGAATCTGCGCCTTCATCGATGCCGAGCATGCATTCGATGCAGAGTATGCAAAGAAGCTCGGCGTTGATATCGATGCACTCCTCGTTTCGCAACCAGATACTGGTGAGCAGGCGTTAGAGATTATGGATATGTTGATTCGCTCCGGCGCACTTGATTTAGTTGTCGTTGACTCAGTTGCAGCCCTTGTACCTCGCGCTGAAATTGAGGGCGAGATGGGTGATTCGCATATGGGCTTGCAGGCCCGTCTTATGTCACAGGCGCTTCGTAAAATTACCGGCGCATTGCATCAATCAAAGACAACCGCAATCTTTATTAATCAGCTGCGCGAGAAGATTGGTGTCTTCTTTGGCTCACCTGAGACAACAACAGGTGGTAAAGCACTTAAGTTCTACGCCTCAGTTCGCCTTGATATTCGCCGTATTGAAACACTTAAAGATGGCCAAGATGCAGTCGGTAACCGTACTCGCGTTAAGGTTGTTAAGAACAAGATGGCGCCACCATTTAAGCAGGCCGAGTTCGACATTATTTACGGCACAGGTATTTCACGCGAAGGCTCACTTATCGATATGGGTGTTGAGATCGGTATCGTTAAGAAGTCTGGTGCTTGGTATACATATGAGGCCGATCAGTTAGGTCAGGGCAAGGAGAATGCACGTACATTCCTTCTTGATAATCCAGATCTATCTAATGAGATTGAGGCCAAGATTCGCGCTCACTTTGTGCCGGTCGTGGTCGATGCCGACTTGATTGCAGCAATCGATGAGGCCACAGCAGAGGTTGATTTCTAATTAGCCTTGAGTTCGCAAAGGTTGACCAAGACGCTGACCCTTACTCGATCGCACATACGATTGCATTAAATGCTCTCGTTACGCGGGCCAAGAGTAAGGGTGAGCTGCTGGCTCACCTTAAAAAGCGTGGCATCGAAGAAGACATTGCTAACGCCGTTATTTACCGGCTTCAAGAGGCCGGTTTAGTTAACGATGCCGAGTTTGCAAAGGCATGGACGCAGTCGCGCCATACATCTAAGAAACTATCCAAGCGGAAAATCGCAGGCGAGTTGCGTACTAGGGGAGTAGATCAAAACTCAATTGATGAGGCCTTAGATGAGATCGATGATGAAGATGAGTATCGAATGGCCTTTTCACTTGCAATGAAAAAGTATTCAACTATGTCGCGTTTAGATGCAGAAGTTCAGATAAGACGAATTCAATCTTTGTTGCAACGCAAAGGTTTTAACTTTGGCGTCATTGGTCGAGTTATTCGCGAGCTAGATATTCACTCAGGCGAGCAGCTGTAGCGACAACGGCCGCTGCGTGAATGCGACCGGGTTGGCGACCTAATCGCTCGATTGGTCCACTAATACTTACTGCTGCGATAACTTTTCCATTGGGTGCTTTAACTGGCGCAGAGACAGATGTAACTCCTGCTTCGCGCTCTCCAACTGATTGTGCCCACCCGCGACGGCGATCTGCAGATAACTGAGCGGCAGTGAATCGAGCATTAGTTAAGCCGCGATGAATCTTTTCGCTGTCCTCCCACGCCAATAAAATCTGAGCTGCCGAGCCCGCCTGCATCGTCAACGCTGCACCGATAGGAACAGAATCACGAAGTCCTGACAAACGTTCGGCTACGGCCACGCAGATACGCTGATCACCCTGGCGCTTGTACAACTGTGCACTTTCACCTGTCGCATCGCGCAGTGCGGCTAAGGCAGGTCCTGCAGCGGCTAGTAAGCGATCTTCTCCTGCAGCCGCGCTTAACTCTCCTGCGCGATCTCCAATAATGAATCGACCAGATAGATCACGCGCAACCAGGCGGTGGAACTCAAGGGCAACGGCTAAGCGGTGGGCAGTAGGGCGGGCGATGCCGGTAGCTGCAACGAGTTCGGCTAATGAGTGCGGACCGGCCTCTAGCGTGCTCAAAATTGCTACGGCTTTATCTAAGACGCCAACTCCGCTATTCTTCTTGACCATAGGGTGATATTAGCATCCCATTATTTGATATGGCAATTGGTAAAAGGAGTTGGCCTCGATGGGTAAAACGTTAGCGGAAAAGATTTGGGCAGAGCACGTTGTACGCGCCGCCGATGGCGAGCCTGACCTGGTCTATATCGATCTGCATTTGATCCATGAAGTAACCAGTGCACAGGCATTCGATGGTCTGCGCCTTACTGGTCGCCAGGTGCGTCGACCAGATCTCACTATCGCTACCGAAGATCACAACGTTCCAACACAGAATATTGATCAACCTATCGCCGACCCAGTATCAAAGCTTCAGGTAGATACGCTGCGCGCAAACTGTGCTGAGTTTGGTATTCGCTGTCACTCACTAGGTGATAAAGATCAAGGCGTAGTGCACGTTGTTGGACCGCAGTTAGGTTTAACGCAGCCCGGAATGACAATTGTCTGTGGGGACTCGCACACATCAACGCACGGTGCATTTGGTTCACTTGCCTTTGGAATCGGAACGTCGGAGGTAGAACATGTTTTGGCAACGCAAACACTGCCGCTCCTTCGCCCAAAGACTATGGCCATTAACATTGAGGGAGAATTAAAGCCAGGTGTTACATCAAAGGATATTATTTTGGCGATCATTGCAAAGATCGGCACCGGTGGTGGCCAGGGCTATGTCATCGAATATAGAGGCAGTGCAATAAGAGCCTTATCAATGGAGTCACGAATGACAGTGTGCAATATGTCTATTGAAGCCGGTGCACGTGCTGGCCTTATTGCACCAGACCAAACAACTTTCGACTTCATAAAAGGTAAGCCGCATGCTCCAGAGGATTTTGATTCCGCCGTTGCATATTGGAAAACTCTCTTCACTGATAGTGATGCCGTATTTGATGTTGAAGTTAACATTGATGCACATATTTTGGAGCCTTTTGTTACGTGGGGAACTAATCCTGGCCAAGGCGCATCACTCAGTTCGAACGCCCCAAATCCTGCAGACATTCACGATGAAGAAGCACGCGGAGCTGCCGAGCGCGCATTGGTGTATATGGGTCTTGAGGCTGGAACACCCCTTAAAAACATAGCCATTGACACTGTTTTCTTGGGCTCATGCACTAATGGTCGAATCGAAGATTTACGTGCGGCAGCCGATGTTATCAAGGGAAAGAAGATTGCATCAACCCTTCGCATGTTAGTTGTTCCAGGTTCTGCCCGAGTGCGCCTTGAAGCAGAGGCCGAAGGCTTAGATAAAGTGTTTATCGATGCTGGAGCTGAATGGCGCAACGCGGGTTGTTCCATGTGTCTTGGCATGAATCCAGATCAATTAGCCGTTGGCGAGAGAGCTGCGTCGACATCGAATAGAAACTTTGAAGGTCGCCAAGGTAAAGGTGGACGTACTCATCTAGTCAGTCCACTCGTTGCTGCAGCTACTGCGCTACGTGGAACTCTTTCATCACCGGCAGATTTGTAAAGGGGCTGTTAGATAAAAATGGAAAAATTTATTTCACACACAGGTACTGCAGTTCCACTTCGCCGCAGCAATGTTGATACCGACCAGATAATTCCCGCAGTATATTTAAAGCGTGTAACACGCAGCGGCTTTGAAGATGGCCTATTTGCAGCATGGCGCAGCGATCCGGAGTTCGTATTAAATCAAACTGCTTACAAAGCTGGCACAGTGTTGGTAGCTGGAGCCGATTTTGGAACCGGATCATCGCGCGAACATGCAGTATGGGCGCTACAAAACTATGGTTTTAAAGCCGTCATATCTAGCCGCTTTGCCGATATTTTCCGTGGCAACTCGCTCAAAGGCGGATTGCTGACTGTGATCATTAATCAAAGCGATGTCGAAGCTTTGTGGCTGGCTATTGAGGCCGATCCAACAACGAAGGTATGCGTTGACCTTGAATCTCGAACGGTCAGCTACAACAACGTGGTTCTACCCTTTGACATCGATGATTACACCCGCTGGCGTTTAATGGAGGGTCTTGATGACATTGGCTTGACCGTCAAACACGTTGATTCAATTACCGAATTTGAGAAATCTCGTACAGCTCATAAACCTGCAACACTGCCAATTCGTATCTGAGTAAAAGTGAGCGTAAATCAATGTTTTTTGCCTTAATTAACGGTGGGAAATATCAACTCTCGATGTTGCATTGAGGGTTTTATAAGCGTAAAACAAGGGTTTTTCTTTGCCTCAAAGAAAAATAAAAATGCGACACGCCTACATTAATAGCGTAAAACCCCTATAAATAAGCGTAAGTTTGTTAACACGTTAAGCAAATGCTTAACATTTACGCGTAATAAGGGGATTTCAATGAATAAGGCCCAATTCATTGCGGCGTTGGCACCACACTTCAACGACAGCAAGAAGGAAGCAGCTCACGCTGTAGATATCGTTTTTGACACAATCGTTCGCAGCCTACATAAAGGCGAAGATGTCATGATTAACGATTTCGGTAAGTTCAAGAAGGTTGATCGCAAGGCACGTATGGGACGTAACCCATTCACCGGCGAGACAATCAAGATTAAGGCTTCAAAGAAGGCACGCTTCCTACCTGCAAAGGGTTTGAAGGATGTCATTTCAGGTGAGCGCAAGCTAGGACCTGCCCCAAAGCCAGAACCAAAGCCAGTTGTAAAGGCTAAGCCAGTTGCCAAGAAGGCTGCTAAGAAGGCTCCTGCAAAGAAGAAGGTTGCAGCTAAGAAGGCTCCTGCAAAGAAGAAGGTTGCAGCTAAGAAGGTTGTAAAGAAGGCTAAGAAGAAGTAATTCTTTTTAACTTTTTTAAGGCGGGACCAGCTAACGCTGGTCCCGTTTTCTTTTACTTCGCACTAACATTGAGCCTATGACGGAGTACAAAGTTTCATATGCTCCACCTGCTGGAAAGCCGCTTGGCACCAACTGGGCTTTTAAGATCGGTACGACCGTTGTAATTCCAATCCTCAATTTAGTTGGAAAAAAACAGTGGCGCGGGGCGCATAACATCCCCAAGAGCGGTCCGATTATTGTTGCCAGCAATCACGTTTCCTATCTCGATGTTTTATTCTTGACGCACTTTCTGTATCGCAGTGGCCGTGCGCCGCGATATATCGGCAAGGAAGGCGTTTTTAAAGTTCCAATAATAGGAAAGATTGTTCTTGCAGCAGGACAAATCCCAGTTGTGCGCGAGGGCAAAGATGCAGCCAAGGCGCTGGAACATGCAGTGAAAACGCTGCAGGCAGGGCACCTTCTTGGCGTGTACCCCGAAGGAACACTCACGAGAGACCCGCTGGGATGGCCTATGGTTGCAAAGACTGGTCTTGCGCGCCTGGCAATTACTACAAGGACGCAGGTGATTCCAATAGCACAGTGGGGTTCACAGATTGTGATGCCAACATATGAGAAGAAGATTAAGGTTTTTCCACGCACGCCAATCAAGATTTTAGTTGGCCCACCACTTGATTTATCTCGTTGGTATAGCAAAGAGAATGATCCAGTAGCTTTAACAGAGGCAACAGCATTTGTTATGCGAGCGATTACTGACTTGTTAGAAGAACTGCGCGGTGAAAAACGACCCGTTGAAATCTTTGACCCCCACACATCAGCGCTTCCACGCACTGGCAACTTTAAAAAGAAAAAGAAGCCTTGAGTAAAGTTACGGTTTTTGGGACTGGACAGTGGGGCAGCACAATGGCCCAAGTTTTATCTGATGCCGGTAACCATGTTTTAATGTGGGGACGCAATAGCGATGTGGTAGAAGAGATCAACACTCATCATACTAATCGTAAATATCTGGATGCCAATGTCTTACCCAAGGGGCTTCAAGCAACTACAGACTTAAAGCTGGCTTTTGAATATTCATCAATCTATATTCTTGCAGTACCTGCACAAACACTTCGAGAAAACTTGCTTGAGTGGAAAGCATTAACAAGCCCAAATGCCCTGTATATCAGCACTTTAAAGGGTATCGAAGTTAGTACGTTATCCCGAATGACAGAGATAATTGAAGAAGTGATGGAAACTTCTAATGTAGGAATTATAACCGGACCGAATTTGGCAACTGAGTTAATTTTGCGTCAACCCGCCGGCGCGGTTGCTGCAGCACACACAACAATCGTGGCCGAAAAAATATTGAAGTTATTTGCAACTCCTTATTATCGTGTTTACACATCTACCGATGTTTTGGGTTGCGAACTTTCCGGCGCAATCAAGTCGGTCATTGCTCTGGCGGTAGGTATCTCAGTCGGTATGGGTTTTGGGGAAAATACGCAGGCGATGTTGATTACTCGTGGACTCAACGAGGTCGCACGATTATGCGCAGCTCATGGGGCAGATCCCCTCAGCGCCGCCGGTCTTGCCGGTATGGGCGATTTAGTGGCAAGTTGTGGTTCGGCACTATCTAGAAATCGCAGCTTTGGTGAGGCATTAGGCCGTTCTGGTTCAATGGCTACCGCGCGCGAACAAGTGGCCAAGACCGTTGAGGGCGTAGCCTCTTCCAGTGCCGTTCTTGAAATCGCCCATCGTGTTGGAATCGAGGTTCCAGTGATTGAAGCCGTTGCCGACGTTGTTGGCGGTGCCATCACTCCAGCGCAGGCACTAGATCGCCTTATGGAGATTACAACTCGAGCAGAAAACTTTATTCGATGAGTAAAAAAACCGTCGCCATTATCTGCGGAGGTCGCAGCAGCGAGCATGAAATTTCATGTCTATCGGCGGGGGGAGTCCTAGCTGGTTTAGATAAATCTGCCTATGAGGCCGTTCTGATAGGAATAACTAAGTCGGGCACATGGGTTCACTTACCGTTGGATTATTCGCTCAGTATTACCAATGGATTACTTCCTACAGTCGATGAAAATGCGGCCCCACTTGTTGCCGATGTGCATGGATTTTCACTGAATGGACTGCCACTTGAAATCGATGTTGTTTTCCCTGTCCTACATGGCCCTTATGGTGAAGATGGAACTATTCAAGGCTTCCTTGAAACCGCTGATATTGCCTACGTTGGCAGTGGGGTAATGGCATCGGGTACGGCTATGGATAAAGCATTTTCAAAGATTATTTTTGAAGCAGCTGGAATGCATGTTGCACAGGGGATTGTCCTTACTAGTGATGACTGGCAAAGCCGAATAAGCGAATTGGAGTATCCAGTATTTGTTAAACCGGCCCGCGGAGGATCTAGCCGAGGGACACATAAAGTGAAGAGTGCGGATGCTTTGCAAGCTGCCATCTTAGATGCATTTTCCTATGATCGAAAAGTAATGATTGAAAATGCAGTGGTAGGGCGAGAAATCGAGTGTGCAGTTCTTGAGCGAAACGGTACTGTCGAGGCATCGTTAGTGGGTGAAATCGTCATTGATAGTAAGTTTGAATTTTATGATTTTGAAGCTAAGTATTTAGATAGTGCAACGAGTGTCAATTTACCGGCGAATATTCCATCTTCGGCAAGTGATGAGATTCGGGCTAAAGCTGTGCAAGCTTTTAAAGCGCTTGGCTGCAGCGGATTAGCGCGCGTTGACTTCTTTTATACAGATAAAGGCGAAGTAATTATTAATGAAATCAACACAATGCCCGGTTTCACAAGTACGTCGATGTACCCAAAGCTAATGGCGGCAACAGGTGTCGATTACACAACTTTAATAAGCGCACTCTTAGATACTGCCCTTGATCGTACTAATGGAGTACTTGGTAATTAATAAGTAACGGGGCAGGTGAGCGTTCTAGTAATTCCTGCCACTGCCTGCACCTTAGATAATATGACTCGACCAAACTCTTCCATGCTAGGCGCTTCAGCGCGCATGATGACATCGTAAGGACCTGTGACGCCTTCGGCTAACGTGACTCCCGCAATCGCTGAAACCGCCTTGGCAACCGAGCTCGCTTTGCCGACCTCAGTTTGAATTAAAATATAGGCCTGTACAGACATCGCTTGCTCCTTATCGTTAGTGGCCACAGGCTACTTCAGATGTGGTGTTACTCGCTAGTGGATTAAGGTTTGGTTATGGCATTCGAGGAGTCACAGGTAATTGGAGTGCTGGCTGAAATCTTTGCCACGCACAACCCTGCGCTCATTGTTGGAATAGGTGATGACGGCGCCATTGTTACTACTGGGTCGCAATCTGTAATTACGACCGATATGGCAGTAGAAGGTACGCACTTTAATACTGAGTGGTCGGGAGCCTTCGATATTGGCCGCAAAATTGTGGCGGCAAACTTGGCCGATGTTTATGCGATGGGTGGCACGCCTTCGTACTTGCTAGTAGCAGTAACGTTGATCGGCGATGAAAGTTTGGATTGGATTAGCGATCTTGCCCACGGGATTGTGCACGAGGCGAAAAGCTGCGGCGCAATCGTTGTTGGTGGAGATTTAACACGGGGTGCGATAAAAGTAATTGCTATTACCGCTATCGGAAAAGTTGAGAAGGCCATCACGCGTTCGGGAGCCAAAGCCGGTGACTCGATTTATCTTTCGTCACTTCCAGGTTGGTCGGCTGCTGGCTTGGCAATGATTACCAATGAGAGCTGTGATGACTTAGAGGCTTATGCAGTTGAACAGTTCTGCGCGCCAACTGTGGATTACTCGGCAGCGGCAGCGTTAGCCGATGCTGGTGCAACGTCCATGTGCGATATCAGTGACGCCCTTGTCATTCAAGCCCAGCAAGTTGCAGCGGCATCCCAGGTTTGTTTTAGCTTTGATCCGCATTCTTTTACTTCGCATCCAGAGTTTCTAGCGTTGAGCGAATTAGCTAATAAGCACGAAATCGATGTGTGGCAATGGATATTTGCCGGAGGAGAAGATCACGTATTTCTAGCAACAGGTAGAGATTTACCCGGTCTATGCGTCGGCACAGTGGTCGCCGGATCCGGTGTTGCTGGTTTAGAAATGAAAAAAGCGCCAGATACCTGGCGCCATTTCAATTGAATGTAAATAAAATTAACGAGTAACTTTGCCCGCCTTGAGGCAAGAAGTGCATACGTTTTGGCGTTTTGGAGTTCCACCAATAAGTGTGCGAACGCGCTGAATATTTGGATTCCAACGTCGGCGGGTCTTGACCTGTGAGTGTGAAACGTTGTTGCCAAAGCTTGGGCCTTTGCCACAGATATCGCATGTTGCTGCCACAGCGGTACTCCTTTTATATCTCGGTATTGCTGCTAAGTCCCTAACGGACAAGGTGCAAGGCTATCGCGACTAGCCATGGCTACGCCAATCCATGCGTGGCATGGGCTCAAGAAGAGGCCTGGCGCGAGAGAATCACCGTATGGCAAAGCTCGATCACAGGCTCGTAGATGTGCTTGGCGACCGGACGGCCAAAGTTCTCTACGATGCATTTGCGATCAAGACGGTCGGTGATCTTTTGCATCACTATCCACGGCGCTACATGGTTCGGGGTGAGCTATCCGATATCGCCGAGCTCAAAGAGGGCGATGAAGTAACAATTCTCGCCGAGGTCTTTGCCTCTACCACCCGGCAAATACGTGGCCGTAAGGGAAGCATTCTAGAAGTAATTGTTACCGATGGCAGCGATAAGTTATCCCTAACATTTTTTAATCAAGCTTGGCGTGAGAAAGAGTTAAAGGTCGGTGCTCAAGGATTATTCGCCGGCAAAGTTGGGCTTTTTAATAAGAAAAAACAGTTAGCCCACCCCGATTATCAGATGATTGCCGATGGGTCAGATGTTGATAATGCAGTAGATAAATTTGCCGGAAAGTACTTGCCGGTCTATTCGGCCACGTCCAAACTGCCTTCTTGGAAAATTACGCAGTGCATGGAGATGGCTATTGCTTCACTCGATGAAGTTGAAGATTATCTCCCCGATGAAGTACGAAATGCGCATAACTTCCCAACTCTGCAACAAGCGCTAGTGCAGTTACATACACCTGCGGATTTGGATCATGCAGATGCAGCACGGGAACGCCTTACATTTGATGAAGCGTTCCTACTTCAGCTCATGTTAGTTCTTCGTAAGGCACAGTTAAGAAAGTTGGACTCAGTTTCACGCAAAACAAAGAGCGGCGGAATTCTAGAGGCCTTTGATGCCGCCTTACCATTTGAATTAACTGGTGGCCAAAAAAATATTACAGCTGAAATCGAAAATGATTTAGCCCAGTCACATCCCATGCATCGACTATTACAAGGCGAAGTGGGTTCTGGTAAAACTATTGTTGCACTGCGTGCCATGTTGGCTGTGGTTGATAGTGGCGGCCAAGCTGCCTTATTAGCGCCCACAGAAGTACTGGCAGCTCAACATCTTCGAACTTTTGAGAAACTCCTTGGTCCGTTAGCTCACGGTGGAATGCTAGATGCACCTACAACGGCAACACAGGTTGCGTTAATTACTGGCTCTCAAAATGCAGCGGCGCGAAAGAGCGCACTCTCATTGGCAGCTAGCGGAGAAGCTGGGATTATCATCGGTACGCACGCCTTACTCGGAGAAAAAATCGAATTTTCTGATTTAGGACTCATAGTCGTAGATGAGCAGCACAGATTTGGGGTAGAGCAACGTGATGCACTCAAGGAAAAGGCGGTAAAACCTCCTCACTTACTTGTCATGACGGCCACACCAATTCCGCGAACGGTAGCTATGACAGTCTTTGGGGACCTGGATGTATCAACTCTGAGAGAACTACCTTTGGGTCGCTCACCGATAACTACCCACGTGATTTCAGTCTTAGAAAAGCCCGCCTTCTTGGATCGGGCATGGGCACGAATTAGTGAGGAAGTGGCCCAGGGGTACCAGGCCTACGTTGTTGCTCCGCGCATTTCGGCATCTGAAAATGAGAACTCAGATATAGATTTCCTCTTTGGTGAGGAGTCAAAGGACATTTCCTCAGTAGAGGAGTTAGCACCCCGGCTTGCAGGGGAGGCCTTAGCGGGATTGCGAGTGGCTGACCTACACGGGCGTCAGTCTGCAGAAGTTAAAGATGCAACTATGCGCGCATTTGCAGCTGGTGAGATTGATGTCTTAGTTTCAACGACCGTAATTGAAGTAGGTGTGGATGTTGCAAATGCAACGGTCATGGTGGTTATGGATGCAGATCGATTTGGAGTTTCGCAGCTGCATCAACTGCGAGGTCGTGTTGGCCGAGGAACATCGCCCGGTTTATGTTTATTAGTAACGAATTCACCGCCAGATAGTCCGGCACGTGCTCGATTAGATGCAGTCGCAGAAACTCTTGATGGCTTTGAACTCTCGCGCATTGATCTTGAGCAACGGCGTGAAGGAGATGTCTTAGGTGCCAGTCAATCAGGAACTCGCTCTCACCTTCGTTTGCTACGGGTCTTGCGTGATGAAGAGTTAATTGAACGTGCACGCGCCGATGCTGAGGGCATAATTAGCGCTTCGCCAGATTTATCTAGTTATCCTGGCCTGGCACAAGAGATTGCGCAGTTAGCTAAAGATGCATCTACCGACTATTTAGACAAGGGTTAGAGATTGAGAATAATCGCTGGAGTTGCAAAGGGTCGAACATTGGGGACTGTGGCTGGTGCTACAAGGCCAACATCTGATCGCGCCCGAGAAGGATTATTTTCATCACTGACATCTGAGTTCGGCGATTTTCTCGGACTACATGTTCTAGATCTTTTCGGCGGCTCAGGTGCAATTGGTCTAGAAGCGTTTTCTCGCGGTGCATCGATTGTACATATAGTTGAAAGAGATGTTGATGCACAGAAAACAATTGAGAATAACTACCAGTTAGTGATGAAGAACAAACCTGTTGGGAAATTCCATCTCTATTCAATGTCAGCGCAACGATTTGTCAGTGATGCGCCTAAAGAGAAGTATCACTTCATATATATCGACCCTCCCTTTGATTTCACTAATAGCGAGATTGAAGATGTTTTACAGAAACTTCATACGGGTGAGTTCCTAAAAAATGATGGTTTCATAGCTGTGGAGCGCACGACAAAAGGCCCAAAATTTAGCTGGCCTGAAGGTTTTAGCGCAGCGCGCGAGAGAAACTATGGCGCGGCAAGTATTTTTTACGGTAATTACCTGCCAGCGAATGGATAAGTGCGCCATCTATTGCTAGCGTTTGAGCCATGAAGCGCGCAGTCTGTCCAGGTTCTTTCGACCCAATCACGTTTGGCCACTTAGACATCATCAAGCGCGCCAGTGCTCAGTTTGATCATGTCGTTGTTGCAGTACTTGAAAATCGTACTAAATCAAGTCTGTTTACAGTCGCTGAACGAATCGAAATGATAGGTCAGACAACGGCCAATCTAACGAATGTAAGTGTTGACTCCTGGAGCGGATTGCTCGCCGAATACTGCAAAACTAACTCAATTACCTCAATCGTGAAGGGCCTTCGAGCCGTCACCGATTTTGATTATGAACTTCAGATGGCACAGTTAAATTTACAAGCATCCGGTGTAGAAACTATGTTGATGGCAACTGCACCTGCACACTCATTTCTATCGTCATCGTTGGTAAAAGAGTTAGCGCATTATGGCGGGGATGTTTCTTCAATGGTCCCTCCAAATGTAGATACTGCGTTAAAACTTCGAGTAGCAGGGAAGTAGACCATGGATTCAGTTGATAAATTAATGGCGGCAATTACCATGGTCGAAGAGGCACGTGGAGTTCCGCTATCTGCTAGTTGTGTTGTACATCGTGGCGAGATGCTTGAACTTCTTGATGAAGCGAAAGAGGCGCTTCCGGCTGATTTTGAGTCGGCACAAAAATTGATTTCTGTACGTGATGCCATAATCGAAGAGGGTAGAGTCAGTGCAGAATCGATGATTACCATGGCACGCGAAGATGTTGCGCGTATGGTTGAACAGACATCAATTGTGCAAATCGCACGCGAAGAGGCCTCTAAGATTTTAGATGATGCACGCGAACTTGCAGAGCAAGAAAAGAATGAGGTAGAAGAGTATATAGATGGAAGACTCGCCACCCTTGAGGTAATTCTTAACAAAACTCAAGATGCAGTTGCACGTGGTCGCGAGCGTTTAGCTGGCGCCGGTGATAAAGATGCTCTGGCTCAACTCTCAGATGTGGACTAGGGCACATGTCACGTCCTTCAGAGGCTTTTAAACTCAATACGTTTGAGCTGCCCCGACGTGCTGGTGAAATGAAAGAGTATGAACTAGATATTGAGGTCCCAGAAAATGTTGGTGTGCCTTTGATTTTTGTGCCAGCCGGTGAAGTTATTGAGGTTGATGCACGTTTGGAGTCGGTTACTGAAGGAATACTTCTGAGCGCGCAAATCTTTGCAACGGCAAAAGGGGAGTGCACCCGTTGTCTAGATCCCGTTGAAGTGGAAATCGAAAAGAAGATCCAAGAGCTCTTTAACTACACGTCCAAAATTGGGCGCTCAAAAAAGGGTTCGAGTGACGACGAGTTAGATCTAGAGGAAGAGTTCATGATGGATGGCGACATCATGAATCTTGAGACTCCGATTCGCGATGCCATAGTCCTAGGCCTTCCCTTCAACCCTCTGTGCAGCCCTGATTGCCTGGGTCTGTGCCCAGAATGTGGTGGCAAGTGGGCCGATCTACCCTCAGGTCACGCTCATGAGAGCATCGACGCTCGTTGGGCGGCATTGGCTGCGCTGGATATCGATCTCCCCGATTTCAAGAATTAGGGGTTTTAAGGGATACTTACGCCCTGCAGCCATCGCTGCGCAGCGAAAGAAGAGGTTAGAAAAGTGCCAGTACCAAAGCGGAAAACCTCGCGTTCAAAGACGCGATCACGTCGAAGCCAGTGGAAGACAACTGCTGCCTCTCTGGCAGCATGCCCACAGTGCCAGCAACCAAAATTGCAACACACTGCCTGCCCTACCTGCGGTACTTATAATCGTCGCCAGGTATTAGAGGTCTGATCTGAGCTCGTTGCTCAATGAGAGGCTGGGGGTTGTCATTGAACCCTCACTTCTTGAGTTGGCTTTTACGCATCGCTCTTTTGCATATGAATCTGCGAGCAAAGAAACTAACGAGCGACTTGAATTTTTAGGTGACTCTGTTTTAGGTTTGATAGTTACTGAAGAGCTTTATAAAAGATATCCAGATTTTGATGAGAGCCGTCTGTCGCCGCTTCGTTCAGGCGTTGTAAATATGCGTGCACTGGCAGACATAGCTCGCGAGCTTGATCTTGGAAAATACATTCGTCTTGGCAAAGGCGAAGAAGTAACCGGCGGGCGTGATAAAAACTCATTGTTAGCCGATGCTCTGGAAGCATTGATTGGCGCTATTTATTTACAGTGTGGATTTGAAAAATGCACACAAATCGTTTGCGGATTGATTGCATCAACTTTAAATTCAGCCGTTGCACGTGGTGCTGGATTAGATGGCAAAACGGCGTTGCAAGAGTTAGTGGCCGCTCTTGGCAAAGGCGTACCGGAGTACGTTGTCACAGAAGAAGGCCCTGATCACGATAAGAATTTCACGGCTCACGCTATGGTCGCCGGAAATACCGCCGGTGTTGGCACAGGGAAAAGCAAGCGCGAGGCCGAGCAAGTTGCAGCGCGTATTGCCTTCGAAGCGTTAAAAATCGAGCTCCCTGAGCAGTAATTAAGCCTAAAACCCACTCGCAACGCGATAGGTTTGCCGCGTGTATTTGAAGAGCATAACCCTAAAGGGCTTTAAGTCCTTCGCTTCGGCTACCACTTTGCGCCTTGAACCCGGCGTCACCTGCGTTGTCGGTCCAAACGGTTCAGGTAAAAGTAACGTCGTTGATGCGCTGACATGGGTGATGGGTGAGCAAGGTGCAAAATCGCTACGCGGTGGCAAGATGGAAGACGTAATCTTTGCAGGAACGAGCGGACGTGCACCTCTGGGTCGCGCTGAGGTCTCACTAACTATTGATAACGCTGATGGTGCACTCCCCATTGAATATAGCGAAGTGACAATTTCAAGAATTCTATTTAGAAATGGTCACAGCGAATATCTCATCAATGGTGAGGCTTCCCGGTTATTAGATATTCAAGAACTTCTCAGTGACTCAGGTATCGGTCGTGAGATGCATGTAATTGTTGGCCAGGGTCAGCTAGATGCGATTTTGATGGCAACTCCAGAGGAACGACGTGGATTTATTGAAGAAGCTGCAGGTGTACTTAAGCATCGCAAGCGCAAAGAAAAGGCAATCCGAAAATTAGATTCAATGCAAACAAATTTAGCGCGTGTTCAAGATTTGACTGTAGAGCTTCGTAGGCAGCTTCGTCCACTTGGCAAACAAGCAGAAGTAGCAAAAAAGGCTGCAACGATTCAAGCCGATTTGCGTGATGCCAAACTTCGTATTTTAGCTGATGACTTTATTTCACTCTCTAAAGTTTTAGATGCTGAAGTCGCTGATGAAACTGCACTTCGCCAAAGGCGTGCGCTAGTTGAAGCCGAAGTTGAAACAATACGTTCGCGTGAAGAGGCACTAGATGCGCAGAGTGCAGTTGAAGGTCCTGCGCTAGTTACTGCGCAAGAGACGTATTACCAACTTAATTCGCTGCGTGAAAAATTTCGCGGAACTCAAAATCTAGCTCAGGAGCGATCACGTTTTCTCAATGAAGAGGCGGAAGAGGCTAGAACATCAGGTCGTGATCCTGATGTATTAGAAAATGAAGCCAATGGATTGCGTGAAGAGGAGGCCAGTCTCCGAAGTAACGTCTTGGCTGCCCAGCAAAGTTTGGTCAGTTCGACTGCCCAACTTGTACAAAGTGAACAGGCACTCAAAATTGATGAAGATAAAATCGCTGCAGTAATGCGTGCAATAGCCGATGCACGCGAAGGAACTGCGCGCCAAGAGGGTCACATTAAGTCACTTCAGGCACGCCTAGAGGCGATATCTGAGGAAATAGCGCGCTTAACCAGAGCCCGTGATGATGCCCAGCATCGTGTTGACAGTGCTGCACGTGAATATGCAACGTATGAGCTAGATATTGCAAGTGCTGATTCCGGTGAAATGAACTTAGATTCTAATTTTGAATCAGCAAAGTCAGCCCTAGATCACGCAAAAGCTAAATGTGAAAAACTCATTGAAGCTGAACGAATTGCCGATCGTGAGCGAAATTCAATTGAATCAAAGATTGAGGCGATAAAACTTACATCGCAAAACCGCGATGGTGCATCGGCTCTCTTAAAAGATTCTCGTGGTGTTCATATTTTGGGATCAGTTGCCGCACTTATTCGTATTGATACTGGTTGGGAAGCAGCAGCAGCAGCAGCCCTTGGAACGTTAGCTGATGCTGTTGTAGTTCAGGATTTAGCTTCAGCAGTTACAGCGCTGACAACGCTTCGAAGTCAAAATCTGGGTCAAGCCGATGTACTTGTTTATGATCGCAGTGCCGTGGAAATCGCCTCAATTCCATCGGGCTTAACCTCACTCTCTTCTCACATCCATTCAGAACAAATCAGCGAACTTATTTCTTCGCTCCTCTCATCCTTCGTGGTTGCAGATAACGCTAGAGCTGCAGAAGCCATCCTGCGGTCGCATCCGGGAGTTCGAGTCGTCACACGGGACGGGGACTTAGTCACACGAGCTCGTGTCCGTGGTGGTTCTGCTTCATCTTCTTCACTCATTGAAATCAATGCACTCATAGCTGAACTTGAAGTCAAACTTGTTGATATTTCACAGCGTTGCAACCAGCTAAAATTTGAGATTTCTTCGGCAAGTGCCGAGGTTTCTACGCGGCAAGGTGAATTTGACTTAGCTCTGGCTAAGCTCAATGAATCAGATGCACGCATTGGCGCCCTCACTGAACAACTTGCGGTATCCGGCCAGAATATGAAATCAGCTACGGCTGAAGTTGAACGACTTAACTCAACTATCGCTGAAGCGGCCACTGCAAAGTCACGCGATGAAGGTGAGCTAGTAATCGCTCAAAACCAACTTCATCAGCAAGGCGCAATTGCTGAACCCGACCATACCTTTACTGAAAATCTTCGAAATGCAGTATCGATTGCACGTACGGCAGAGTTAGAGGCGCGGCTAGCGGTTCGGACGATCGAAGAGAGAGTTACTTCTGTAGCCGAGCGTGCCCGCGCACTTGATGCATCAGCACTCGCAGAGCGTGAAGCATCAGAGCGAGCAATTCATCGCAGAGGAGCCCGCGCTAAGGCTTCGGTAATTTCGCAAGCTATAGCTGAAGCAGCATATGAAGCGTTGATTCACATTGAGCGTTCAATTTCAAAGGCGGCAATCGAACGTGGCCGTTTAGAAGAATCGCGCGGGGCTCGAGAAGGAGAGACTCTGACTGTTCGTACCCGTGGGCGTGAGCTTTCAGCTGAACTTGAAGCACTGACAACTAGCGTTCACCGTGATGAAATTGCTCGTGCTGAACAAAGAATGCGAATTGAATCACTGGAAAATAAAACCAGTGAAGAGTTTGGTATAGATACTCAGACTCTAGCTGCCGAATATGGTCCAGAAAATGATGTTCCAACTTTCTTCGAAAATGAAGATGGCGAAATAGTGACAACTGAGTTGATTCCATATCGCCGAGATCAGCAGGAAAAGCGCTTAGCATCGGCTGAACGTTCATTGAATCTACTTGGCAAGATCAATCCATTAGCCCTTGAGGAGTACTCATCTCTGGAAGAGCGGTTAAAATTCTTGGCTGATCAACTTGAGGATTTGAAGAATACGAAGAAGGATCTGCTAGATATTATTAAAGAGGTCGATGATCGTGTTCAGCAGATCTTCATGGAGGCCTTCCTCGAAACAGCAAAACACTTTGAAGAGATTTTCGCACGCTTATTTCCGGGTGGCGATGGTCGCTTAATTTTGGTAGATCCAGATAATCCATTTACAAGTGGAGTCGATGTTGAAGCACGCCCACCTGGAAAGCGCATTAAACGGCTTTCACTGCTTTCTGGTGGAGAAAAATCCCTCACGGCAATCGCAATGTTGATAGCAATCTTCAAAGCTCGCCCAAGCCCGTTCTATGTACTCGATGAAGTTGAAGCCGCCTTAGATGATGTCAACCTTGGCCGTCTATTGGGAGTACTTGAAGAGCTTCGTGAAAGCTCGCAGCTCATTATTATCACTCACCAAAAACGCACAATGGAGATTGCCGACGCGCTCTATGGCGTAACTATGCGCGGAGACGGTGTAACTGAAGTTATTTCGCAGCGTTTGCGTGAATCCGACGCTAGCTAGCCGGTTACATCATGGGGTTGTTTAGTAAGTTCATTTCAAAAATAAAGGGCAGCGACAGTTTTTCGCCAGCGGATTGGCAAGAGTTAGAGCAAGAGCTTTTGGCATCAGATCTTGGGCCAACGTTGACTCGCACGTTAATGGAGCAAGCTAAGAAAGTAAAAAGCGAGAATGCCGAAGCGGCGCTAACCCAAATTTTGACTGAACAACTTAGCTCTCGCTCACGCGAACCACTTATGAATGCCCACGGAATGAGTGTTGTGATGGTGGTAGGTGTCAATGGAACGGGAAAAACTACATCAGTTGCAAAGTTGGCTTCGACCTTCAAAGGTACAGGTGGATCAGTTCTTATTGCAGCCGGAGATACATTTAGGGCCGCAGCAGTTGATCAGCTGCAGACCTGGGGCGATCGAATCGGAGTACCCGTTATTTCCGGAAAAGCCAACAGCGATCCCGCATCGGTGGCATTTGATGCAGCACAAGAGGCTAAGGGATTAGGCGTTAACTACCTAGTGATAGATACAGCTGGTCGGTTGCACAACAAGAGTGATCTGATGGCCGAACTAGAAAAAGTTAAACGTGTTGTCGAAAAAGTAGCACCAGTTAATGAAGTGCTCTTGGTGATCGATGCGACTACGGGTCAAAATGGTTTATCCCAAGCCAAGATATTTACGGAGAGCGTGCATGTCACTGGAATAATCATCACTAAATTAGATGGAAGTGCTAAGGGTGGGGTTGCACTTGCAATTGAGAAAGAGCTTGATATTCCAATCAAGTGGGTCGGGACAGGGGAGTCACACATGGATTTTGCAAGATTTGAGCCTGCCCTCTATATACAGGGGCTACTTTCGTAACCTAGATGTAACACACACAGAGTTTTTGTCATGAACTTGAAACCATTGAGAACCCTTGTTGTAACCGGTCCGAGGCATCGTTGCCCCATCTCAAAGGCGAGATCACTTTAATTTTCAATGAAAGTAGACTCTCTTATGACGGATGTGGTTCTTAACTCTGGCGATACTGCGTGGATGTTGGCAAGTACTGCGCTAGTACTCCTGATGACACCTGGCTTAGCTTTCTTCTATGGCGGAATGGTTCGTACAAAAAGCGTTCTTAATATGATGATGATGTCGTTCGTAACAATAGGAATCGTCAGTATTTTGTGGGTTATCTATGGATTTGAACTTGCCTTTGGCTACAAAGCTAACTCACCGTGGTATGGAAATATTTCATTCTCTGGGCTTGGCGGCATGGTGAATGATTTAACAAACAACGGTGGAATTTATCCGATTCCAGTTTTGGTCTTTGCTGCCTTTCAATTGATGTTTGCAATTATCACTCCGGCCCTAATTTCAGGAGCCATTGCAGATAGAACAAAGTTTATTTCATGGGCAATATTCGTAGCAATCTGGTCAACTATTGTCTACTTCCCAGTTGCGCATTGGGTATTTGCTTTTGGTAATAAAGTTGGAGATACCGTAACCGGAACTGGTTTTCTTGCTGGCAAAGGCTTAGAGGATTTTGCCGGAGGAACTGCAGTGCACATCAATGCAGGTGCTGCTGGTCTTGCCTTAGCGATAGTTCTTGGAAAGCGAGTGGGATGGCGCAAAGAATCAATGCGTCCGCACTCACTTCCCTTAGTGCTACTTGGATCGGGACTGTTGTGGTTCGGTTGGTTTGGTTTCAATGCCGGATCAGCACTTGCTGCAAATGGAACTGCTGGTCTGGCATTTATGAATACTCAAGTTGCTACCGCCGGAGCACTAGTAGGTTGGCTGCTTGTGGAGAAACTTCGTAACGGACATGCCACATCATTAGGCGCGGCATCAGGTGCAGTTGCAGGTTTAGTCGCAATCACGCCTGCATGCGCATTTGTGGCACCGTGGGCGGCAGTAGTTATCGGAGTTTTTGCTGGCATATTCTGCGCTCTAGCAGTTGGCCTTAAGTATAAATTTGGTTTCGATGATTCACTGGATGTGGTTGGTGTCCACCTAGTAGGTGGAGTTTGGGGTTCACTCGCAATTGGTCTATTTGGAACTCACGTTGTCAATGGTCTTGGTTTAGACGGCCTCTTCTATGGTGGCGGGACTATTTTGTTAGGAAAGCAAGCCCTTGGAGTTGGAATGGTCGCCCTCTACTCATTCATCGTTACATTAATTCTTGGTTTTGCGATCGAAAAAACTATCGGTTTTAGAATCAAGGTTGATAAAGAAGTTGAGGGAATTGATCTCAATGAACATGCAGAAACTGCCTATGAACTATCGAGCTCATCACGAGGAGGTTCCTTCTAATGAAACTAATAACGGCGATACTTAAGCCATTCAAGTTAGATGATGTGAAGAATGCCCTACAGGCACATGGCGTAACCGGTATGACGGTTTCAGAGGCTAGCGGCTTTGGCCGGCAAAAGGGCCACACGGAGGTTTATCGTGGTGCCGAATACACGGTTGATTTAGTTCCAAAGGTGAGATTAGAGGTTCTAGCAGATGATGCTGATGCAGATTCGGTGGTAGCCGTAATAGTTAAAGCTGCATCCACTGGTTCTATAGGTGATGGAAAAGTATGGACTACGCCTGTTGACCAGGTAGTCCGTGTGCGTACGGGAGAACGTGGACCGGATGCAATCTAAGATATAGGTATGAGTACAAGTGAGAGAAGAGAGCGATCGCATCAGAGTGATCTCTCTCTTCTCTCACTTTTTTCAATGGCAACGTATGAGCATTTAGTTATCACAGATACCAAGGGGATTGCAGTTGCCGCAGTGGGCGGATATGGCCGAGGTGAACTATCACCAGGCTCCGATTTAGATTTTGTGATTCTTCATGAGGGACAGTTTTCAGAGGATAAGCTCAGTAAATTTGTGAGTGCACTGCTGTATCCATTATGGGATTCATATAAAGTCGATCACTCGGTGAGAACTCGCCTTCAAACTCGTAATGCCGCTCGAGATGACCTTAAAGTCACTTTGGGTCTATTAGATATTCGCTTTATAGCCGGTGACTCCGAATTAGTGGAGCAGGTTGCAAAGGATTCGCGTGAATTATGGCGTGAAAAACCTCATGCGAGATTGCTTGAGTTAAAAACCTCTATGGAGCAACGTCACAATCGTGCGGGGGAGTTGGCCTATCTACTTGAGCCAGATGTGAAGGAGTCTCGGGGTGGACTTCGAGATATAAATGCCCTGCATGCAATTGCAGCATCAGGGTTAGTAGCAGTTCCGCTGGATCGTATAAGCAAAGCCCAATCAACATTAGATGATGCTCGTGAAGCATTACATATCGTTAGCGGACGCAGTAAAGATCAATTACTTTTTCAGGAGCAAGATAAAGTAGCAAAATATCTAGGATATGCAGATGCTGATGTAATGATGGGTGAAGTTGCCCAAGCCGCGCGATCGGTCGATTACCTACTCGGCTACATCTGGCATTCAGTTGAACTCAGTGAGAGTTCTGGCGGTTCTTTGCGTTCGAGTGATGCACAGTCGGTGGCCAATAACATCAGCGTTACCAGAAATGAGATAGTTATAGATGATGCTGCGGCTCTTCGCACCGATCCAGTGATTTCTATTCGCGCAGCAGCAACTGCAGCGCAATTGGGCTTACGGCTATCTTTAGAGACCTGCTCCATGATTACAACTGCACTTGCTGCTGGTGAATCAATGCTTCCAACACCGTGGCCACGAGAAGCACGAGAGCTTTTAATATCCTTAATCGGTGCGGGTGAGGCGATGGTGCCGATTTTTGAAAGCTTAGATCAAGAAGAAATCATCTTTAGTTGGATACCTGAATGGCATTCAGTGCGCTCACTACCGCAACGAAATGCCCTACATCGCCATACAGTAGATAGGCATATGGTGGAGACTGCTGTACGTGCAGCAAAGCTGACACGAAAAGTACATCGACCGGATCTGCTGCTTTTTGCCTCCCTTTTCCACGATATCGGTAAGGGCAGTGCAGAGGATCATTCTGAACGCGGTGAGCGCTTAATCGCGCCAATTGCTGCACGTATAGGCTTTTCCCCAGAAGATATTCAAACTCTCCAAATCCTTGTACGGCACCACTTATTGCTATCGTCCACGGCAACTCGACGCGATCTAGATGATCCTGCAACTATTTTATCAATTACTTCAGTGATTCCAGATTTGAATACTTTAGAGCTTCTGCATGCACTCAGCGTTGCCGATGGCGAAGCTACAGGAAGTGCTGGCTGGAGCGATTGGAAGGCAGCTCTTGTTTCAGATTTGGTATCTCGTGTTCGTAAGGCAATGTCGGGCTCGCAGATTGCTCAGCAACCATCGCTGAGTCAAGAACAGTTACATTTAGCTGAGAGTGCACATCTCACTATTGAACTCTTAGATCACCCCAGCGGTTACTCTATTGAAATAGTTGCACCAGATATGCCTGGCTTGTTATCACTCATTGCCGGGGTGCTCAATATTTCTCGTCAAGATGTTAAGTCAGCGAGAACAAAGACCCATGGAAAATCGGCGGTGATGTATTGGATCGTAAGCCCACAACCACATGCTCCCAAAATCACTGCAGCTGGCCTTCGTGATGAGATTGAAAAGGGTTTTAACGACTCTCACTTAGTTGAAGAAAAACTCTTAGCAAGGGCAAGAATTTATGCTTCGATTCCTACGATTCCAGTACCAGCCCCAGATGTTGTGTATTTTAATGATGTAGCAACCGATGCCACAGTTATCGAAGTGAGGAGCCATGATCGGCCGGGGCTTCTTTTTAGAATTGGAGCTGCGATTACACAATCGAAAGTTGATATTCGATCTGCAATTGTTACCACCCTTGGCGCTGAAGCCATCGATACTTTATATGTAACTGAACTCTCCGGAGGTCCATTGACTGATGAACGGGCCGAGGAAGTCACGTCGCGTTTGCGAGCGGCTCTGGCGTAGTCTTAGCCCACTATGTTTGAATCCCTGTCCTCGCGTTTCACTTCTGCCTTTGGCGCACTGCGCTCACGAGGTCGAATCTCGAACTCAGATATCGAAGCAACGTGTGCGGAAATTCGTCAAGCCCTTCTTGAATCCGATGTTGCGCTGGCAGTTGTAGATAGTTTTGTCGCCAGTATCAGCGAAAAATCCTTGGCAATACTGCCCACTTTGCAGTCCGGCACTAATCAAGGTCAAGTGATCTTTGAAATCGTTAATGCGCAGCTCATCGAAATTTTAGGTGGCTCTGCTCGTCGTCTTCGTTTTGCTAAGAAAGGGCCAACGGTCATCATGTTGGCAGGCTTACAAGGAGCAGGTAAGACAACGCTGGCCGGAAAACTGGCCAAGTTTTTCGCCGATCAAGGCAATACCCCTTTATTAGTTGCATCTGATTTACAACGTCCAAATGCTGTGACGCAACTTCAAGTTGTTGGAGACAGCATAGGTGTGCCAGTTTTTGCGCCTGAAGTTGGAAATGGCGTTGGCGATCCAGTCAAAGTCGCACAGGCCGGTATCGAGTTTGCACGCGCCAAGCAGTACAACATGGTCATTGTTGATACTGCTGGCCGACTTGGCGTAGATGAAGATTTAATGAAAGAAGCTATTCGTATCAGGGATGCAGTGACTCCTGATGAAATTCTCTTTGTTGTAGATGCAATGATGGGTCAAGATGCGGTCCGTACTTCGCAAGCCTTTCTCGACGGTGTTGGTTTTGATGGCGTAGTTCTAACTAAGTTAGATGGTGATGCCCGAGGCGGAGCAGCACTTTCAATCGCATCGCTTACTAAACGTCCGATTATGTTTGCATCAACTGGTGAAAAACTCAGCGACTTTGATATTTTCTATCCCGATCGAATGGCTTCTCGCATCCTGGGCTTGGGGGATGTTGCAACGCTAGCCGAGCAGGCAAAAAAAGCCTTTGATAGTGATACGTCGGCAAAGTTAGAGGCAAAGTTTGTCAGTGGTGAAGATTTCACTCTCGAGGATTTCCTGGAGCAGTTACTGGCGATGTCGAAGATGGGCTCTATGTCCAAACTTTTATCGATGCTGCCAGGTTCTGGGGCGATGAAGAAAGCGATTGATAACTTTGACGAGGGCGAGATCGTTCGCACTAAAGCTATCGTTGAATCGATGACACCGCTTGAGCGTCGTGACCCAAAAGTTCTAAACGGCTCCAGGCGAGCAAGGATTGCGATGGGCTCTGGACGCGCAGTCTCTGATGTCAATAATCTCGTCGATCGATTCGCAGCGGCACAGAAGATGATGAAGCAGGTTCGAAATGGGGGAGTGCCGGCCGGTATGCCGCCAGGGTCGCCTGCGATGTCGGCCCCTAAAAAAAGCGTCGTCCAGAAGAAGAAGTCCAAATCAGGCAATCCCGCTAAACGGGCCATCGAAGAGGCTCAATAGGCGATTTCGCGTAAGAGCCCTTGGGATGGCAGAATAGGCAACCTGTTGAAGGGGCCCTCTACCCCCAGCGACATCCACAATCGATAGTTGAATCGTATTCACCGCGCACCCCGCTGCAGTGAGTCGATATGACACACATAAACAGGAGACACATTTCTTGGCTACAAAAATTCGCTTAATGCGCATGGGCAAAATTCGCACACCTTTTTACCGTGTAGTTGTAACCGACTCACGTAAGGCACGTAACGGTCTATCAATCGAAGAGATTGGTCGCTATGTTCCAGGACAAGAGCCATCACTTATCGAGATCAACTCAGAGCGTGCTCTGTACTGGCTCGGTGTCGGTGCTCAAGCATCAGAGGCTGTAGAGGCGCTGCTGAAGATCACTGGAGATTGGCAAAAGTTCAAGGGACTTCCTGGCACTGAAGGAACTCTTCGCGTTGCGACTCCTCGCGTAGGAAAAATCGTTGCTTATGAAGCAGCCGTTAAGCATGCAATGGATGAGCCTAAAGAGGGTGCAACTACCCTAAAGAAGAAGGCTCAAGATAAGTTAGCGGCAAAGGCTAATCCAGTAGTTGAAGAAGCAGTGTCAGAACCAGTGTCTGAACCAGAAGCAGTGGTGTCCGAACCAGAAACAGTTGAAGCTGTGTCCGAGGTTCCAGCGCAAGTTGTGACAACAGAAGTTGTAGCTGAAGAAGCGGCGTCCGAATAATCATGATGGATGAAGCGCTCGAACACCTTGTAAAGGGAATCGTCGATAATCCCGACGATGTTGTGGTCAGCGAAAAGACACATCGCCGTGGTACAACTCTTGAGGTCCGAGTTAATCCAGAAGATATTGGCAAAGTAATTGGCCGTAATGGCCGCACTGCTAAAGCTCTGCGCACAGTTGTTAGCGCGCTCGCAGGTCGCACAGTTCGTGTCGATCTAGTTGAGACCGACGAACCTAACTAAGGTAGTGATCAATTAGCCATGCGTTTACTCGTAGGGCGAATTGGTCGTGCCCATGGAATCTTAGGTGAGGCCACGATTGAAGTGCGAAGCGATGAACCAGAACGGCGCTTTGGCATCGGCGCAAAACTGCAGAGTGATGAACATGGAGAGCTCACTATTATATCGGGGCGAGTTCATAATGGGATTTTGCTACTCGGATTTGCTGGATATACAGATAGAAATCAGATTGAAAAACTGCGCAACGTTCTTCTCTATGCCGACGTGGATATTGATGAAGAGCGCGAAGATGAGGATGATTTTCACGTGCTTCAGTTAATTGGCTGCACGGCAGTTCTTGAAAATGGCGAGATTTTTGGAGAAGTCACTGATGTGATAAATCTTCCAGGTCAGGATCTGCTAGCTATTAAGACTGCTAATGCCGAGTCATTGATTCCATTTGTTCGCCAATTAGTTCCTATCGTTGATGTTGAAGCAAGGCGAGTCGTCGTAATTCCACCTGACATGAGCGGGATAGTTTCATGAAAATAGAGACCGTCACAATATTTCCCGATTACTTTGCGCCACTATCGCTATCTCTTTTGGGTAAGGCGCAGAATTCAGGGATTTTGAATTTCGTCGTCCATGATCTGCGAGGTTTTTCCACCAATAATCATCATGCTGTAGATGACACGCCGTATGGTGGAGGTGCTGGGATGGTGATGTTGCCAGAAGTTTGGGGACAAGCTCTAGACCCAATACTGGTTAATGACACAGATTTAATAATTTTGACACCTGCAGGAAAGCGCTTTGATCAAAACTTGGCTGAGAAACTCTCCGCTTCTAAACACATAGTTTTTGCATGCGGACGTTATGAAGGTATCGATGATCGTGTGCGTCAGCACTACAGCAGCGATCAGTATTGCGCGCGAAATATTAGAGTTCATGAAATATCTATCGGCGATTACGTCTTAGGCGGGGGAGAAGTAGCAGCCCTTGTCATGATTGAGGCAATTACACGCTTGCTTCCAGGTGTTTTAGGTAATCCAGAATCACTAGCCGAAGAGTCGCATAATGAGGATGGTTATGTGGAGTATCCAAACTTTACGAAGCCACCAACGTGGCGTGATATTGCAGTGCCTGAGATTTTATTAAGTGGAAATCATGCAGAAATCGCTAAATGGCGGGCGGCCGCTGCCGAAGAACGCGCTGAAAAGAATTTATAACTGGCCAGTAACGCGCTTTCTGCCGTAGCCTGCAGCCTATGACAAGTGATGCTGCATCAATTCAAGCTCGGCTAATCCGCGATCTTGAACCCGTTGTCGCTGTTGAGCTTGAACGCCATCTAGGTGTACAGAAGAACTGGTATCCGCACGAGTATGTGCCATGGTCTGAAGGTCGTAACTTTGCCGGCCCGCTCAACGGTGATGCCTGGGAGGCAAAGGATTCGCGTCTTACACCTGTGGCTCAAGACTCTCTAGTCCTCAACCTTTTAACTGAAGACAACTTACCGAGCTATCACACTGAAATTGCAATCTCCATGGGCCGAGATGGGGCATGGGGAAATTGGATTGAGCGCTGGACTGCCGAAGAGGCGCGACATGGCATCGCTATCCGTGATTATTTAATGGCTACTCGAGGTGTCGATCCATATGAACTTGAAGATCTGCGCATGGCACACATGTCACTGGGCTATCAGACTCCATATGAAAACGATATGTTGCATACGATCGCATACGTTTCTTTCCAAGAGTTAGCAACACGTATTTCACACCGCAATACTGGCAAAATTTCAGATGATCCCATTGCCGAAAATATGATGCAACGTATTGCACTAGATGAGAATCTCCACATGCTTTTTTACCGCAATACTCTTGGCGCAGCTCTTGACATGGAGCCAAATGCAACGATGCGAGCTATTACCGATGTTGTTACAAACTTTGATATGCCCGGAGCAAACATGCCGGGCTTTAACCGCAAGGCCGTACAGATTGCTCTCGCTGGCATATATGACATGCAGCTGCACTTGGATGAGGTCATTGCACCTATCTTGCGAGTATGGAAGGTATTTGAGCGAAGCGACTTATCGGGCGATGGTCTTAAAGCTCGCGATGAGCTATCTGCCTTCCTAAGTAAGACTAGCGAAGAGGCATCTAGATTTAATGAAAAGCGCGAGGTGTATTTTGAACGTCTGATAGCGCGCGGACAAGAGCCTTTGCGCATTATCAAGTAGGGTACGCGTCATGAGTAAGCGCGTTATCTTCATTGAGCACGACCATGCCAGTCCGGGTGGACCTATCTGGGTACAGTTCGAGCGACGCGGCTATGAGATCACGAGATTTATCATCGTTGATAAAGAGAATTTTAATACACCCAATGTGACACCTATCTGGCCAGATTTATTGAGCTTCGATGTCGTAGTCGTGATGGGCGCACAGTATGCCGTCTATGACGAAGCGCGCATCGGCAACTGGTTATTGCCACAGCTGGAGAAAATGCGCGAAGTCCATAACGCTGGTATTCCAGTAATGGGAATCTGCTTTGGTGGCCAACTTATGTCAAGAGTTTTAGGTGGAAGCGTCTCACGTTCTCCACGTGCAGAGCTAGGGTGGTTTGAAATCGAATCCGTCGATGAGTCTCTTATTCCGCGGGGACCGTGGTTTCAGTACCACTGGGATCGTTTTACTTTTCCGCCAGGTGCCACACCAATCGCTAGCAATGATCTATGTCCGCAAGCATTTGTCTACGGACGGACGTTAGGAACGCAGTTCCATCCTGAAGTCGATGCCGAAGTATTGGATATGTGGCTAGCAATGGAGGGCGGTTGTGCAGAGATCGAATCTGAGGGCATTGTGGTTGAAGCCTTACGTGCCCAGACAAAAAGCATTGAGAAGGAGAGTAATCAACGCGGTTATAACTTAGTCGATCAATTTCTAGATCGAATCGCAACCGCACCGATTATAAAGATTTAGTCGTTAGAGATAAATACGTTTTTAACTTCAGTAAATGAATCTAAAGCATCTGGTCCTAGCTCGCGTCCAAGTCCTGATTGCTTAAATCCACCAAAGGGAGTCCAGAAGCGCACAGATGAATTGGAGTTCACCGATAGCGCACCAGTCTCAACTCCACGAGAAACTCGAAGCGCACGGCCAATATCACGCGTCCAAATCGATCCTGATAAGCCATACTCGCTGTCGTTAGCCATCGCAATCGCATCTGCCTCATCTTCAAAGGTCATGACTGATACAACTGGTCCAAAAATCTCTTCACGCCATGAGCGAGCAGAAGTATTTTTCGGTAGCAAAACAGTTGGCGGCATCCAGTAACCAGGACCAGTTGGCGCACTGCCTTTAAATGCAATCGGTTCATCTAAGAAAGATTCAACTGCGTCAAACTGTTTCTTAGAAATCAGTGGCCCCATATCGGCGGTCGCAAGATTAGGATCTTCACATCGAAACTTCTTGACCGCAACTTCAAAGTGCTCCATGAAAGCATCGAAGGCCGATCTCTGTACCAAAATACGTGAACGTGCACAGCAATCCTGGCCAGCGTTATCAAAGACTGCACCTGGTGCCCCAGCTGCAGCTTTAGCGATATCTGCATCGGCAAAGATGATGTTAGAGCTCTTGCCACCAAGTTCCAGGGTTAAACGCTTCACTTGATCGGCGCAGCCCACCATAATCTGCTTACCGACTGCAGTTGAACCAGTAAAAACAACTTTACGGACTAGGGGATGAGTAACAAATCGATTTCCAACGACGCTTCCCTTACCGGGCAATACATTAAAAACACCTTCTGGGATTCCAGCGAGTATTGCCAATTCACCCAAACGAATCGCAGTCAGAGGTGTGTATTCAGCGGGTTTTAATACAACGGTATTACCTGCAGCTAGGGCTGGCGCAAATCCCCAGGCAGCGATAGGCATGGGAAAGTTCCAGGGAACGATAATTCCGATAACACCCAGTGGTTCCTTAAATGTAATATCAACTCCACCGGGAACTGGAATTTGTCGGCCAAATAAGCGCTCAGGTGCGGCGGCGTAATACATCAGAGTATTAGCAACGTTGTCGGCCTCCCAGAGGGCGTTACCACGTGTATGACCAGAGTTAGTTATTTCAAGCTGTGCGAGCTCTTCACGGTGCTGGGTAACAATGTGTGAAAAACTGCGCAACAGCCGTGCGCGCTCACCAGGTGCAATCGTACGCCAGGTATGAAAAGCCTTATCTGCGCGCGCAATCGCATCATCTGTAGCGGCAAGATCTAAATGCGCAACATTCTTGACGAGCTCTTCGGTGGCAGGGTTGATGACATCATATGAAGTTGGCACGTTGAATTAAAACCTTTCGAAGTTTCTAAATAGTTCCCAGTCGGTGACAGCTTTGCCGAATGCGGCGATTTCTACTTTTGCCATATTTGCATAATGTGCCTGCACTTCTGCACCAAAAACTTGCTTCACCCACGCACTGTTTTCCCATAGCTCTAACGCCTCTGGCATCGAAGATGGAATACGGGCAGAATCTGAAGCATATGCATTACCTTCAAAGGCTGGCTCTAGAACCATTTTATTTTTGATTCCATCGAGACCTGCTGCAATGATTCCAGATACTGCTAGATATGGATTGACGTCTCCGCCGGCTACACGATTTTCAAGCCGAAGTGATGAACCATGCCCAACAAGGCGCAAAGCGCATGTGCGATTATCGCGACCCCAGCGAATAGCTGTAGGCGCAAATGAACCAGGTACGTAGCGCTTATACGAGTTGATATTGGGAGCAAAGAGAAGTGCAAGCTCGTGCAAGTGTGCAATTTGCCCAGCTATAAATTGACGACCCAGGTCGCTCATCCCATGCTCTGTATCTTTCTCATCGGTCATCACCATTGAGCCATCTAAGCCGCGGAAAGATAAGTGAATATGAGAGGAGTTTCCCTCTTTTTCATTTGGCTTAGCCATAAAGGTCAAAGCGTATCCATCTTGGGATGCGATCTCCTTGGCACCATTCTTATAAATCACATGGTTGTCACAGTTGGATAATGCATCGGAGTATTTAAAGGCGATCTCATGTTGTCCAAAGTTGCACTCGCCTTTAACCGATTCAACGGTCATACCCGCATTGGCCATCGACAAACGGATTCGGCGCAACAACGGCTCGATGCGGGAACCTCCCATAATTGAATAGTCCACGTTGTATTGATTCACTGGGATCAGATTTTTGTAGCCCTTATCCCATGCCTCCTCGTACGTATCTTTGTAAACAACAAACTCAAGCTCGGTTCCACACATCGCTTCCATACCGGCATCGTTGAGGGCTTTCACTTGCTTGCGCAAAATTTGACGAGGTGAGGCAACGACATCGGTGTGATCGAGCCACTGAACATCGGCAAGAACTAAAACTGCGCCAGGCTGCCAATCGATTAATCGAAGTGTGCTCATATCTGGAACTAAAGCAAAGTCGCTATATCCGCGCTCCCATGAAGACATTTCATAACCATCAACGGTATTCATATCGACATCGACAGCCAATAGATAGTTGCAACCCTCAGTACCGTGTTTTAGGACTTCATCTATAAAGAACTGTCCATGGATACGTTTGCCAGTGAGTCGGCCCTGCATATCGGTCATCGCAACGACAACGGTGTCAATACTTCCATCCTGGACTCCGGACTTGAGGGCTTCTATCGACATTGATTTCATAAGGTGATGCTATCGAGTTGGGCTAAGAAAATCTACAAAGAGTAACCCCCGCCACTTACGTGACGGGGGTTACTAGTGTTAGTTCTCTTTTACGAGTTGATGTTGCTCCGTGGTCCTGTAAACCACTTCTTAGCTGATATATTCCACCAAGCCCACAGAATGATCAACGCGCCACCAGTAATGATCGGTGCGTAGTTAACTGCAGTCCATGTAAAGTCTTTATTACCTGGAGTACCAGCTGGTGAGAATGGCAATATGAAG
>Ga0163199_1000094_pt1 | contig 55149 bp, 44 predicted proteins | sample PL_2010_150m_FD_113537 | JGI IMG/M metagenome (GOLD analysis project Ga0163199, IMG submission 113537) | Freshwater microbial communities from Powell Lake, British Columbia, Canada to study Microbial Dark Matter (Phase II) - PL_2010_150m | ecosystem: Environmental > Aquatic > Freshwater > Lake ...
TCAATTCGCGACCCTCGCCGATGGCGTCGACAAGCGCGCGGCAGAAAGACTCATCGGCCATCGCATCCGCCAGCAAGCCCATCGTCGCCTCTGGCGCACCTTGGCGACTGCCAGCGCCGCGAGCACGGCCTGGCGATCGTCGTCATGTTCATCGAAGACGATCGTCAGCGGCACGAAATAGCGCGCGGGCTCGCTCGGGCCGTGCGTATCCACCAGGGCCAGGAGCCATTCGGCAGCACCGACCTTGAGCATGGCGTGTTCGGCGAGGCTGGCCTTCTCCAGCGCCTCGGTCTTGGCCGCATACCAGCGCTGATGGAGCAGGAAGCGCGGCAGCATTTCGCCTTCAAGCTGGGTACGGGTCTTTTCCGCCATGGCCATGCGCCAGGGGACGACGCGATTGCGAAAGAAGCTGTTCCAGCTATCGAACAGCACCAGCACCGGCAGGTCATCCACCGGCATGCGATCGGAGTGCCAACGCGGCGGCTCGGCATCCGCGGACAGGCGGAACCAGAAGAAGCCGTAAGCCATCAGGGTCAGCGAATAGGGGAGCTTGCCGACCGGCGGAAAGGCGTTGCGCCCCAGCATTTCCACCGGCACGCGCCCCTGGTATGCGCCCAGTTCCAGCTCCACGGGCTGCGCGATGCGGCTGACGTTGGCCACGCACAGGATGACCTCGTCCTGGTACTCGCGGATGTAGGCCAGCACCTTGCGGTTGCCCGGATGCAGCATGGTGAAGCGTCCGCGCCCGAATGCCTGGGTACTGCTGCGCACCGCCAGCAGCCGGCGCGTCCAGTTCAGCAACGACGAGGCTTCGCGCGACTGCGCCTCGACGTTGAGCGCCTCGAAACCGTAGATCGGATCCTGGATCGGCGGCAGGAACAGGCGTTGCGGGTCGGCGCGCGAAAAGCCGCCGTTGCGGTCGCTGGTCCATTGCATCGGGGTGCGGACGCCGTCGCGGTCGCCGAGGAAGATATTGTCTCCCATGCCGATCTCATCGCCGTAATACAGCACTGGCGTGCCGGGCATGGACAGCAGCAGGCTGTTCATCAGCTCAATGCGCGTCCGGTCGTTCTCAAGCAGCGGCGCCAGGCGCCGGCGGATGCCAAGGTTGATGCGCGCGCGCGAATCGGAAGCATACATGCTGTACATGTAGTCGCGTTCCTTGCTGGTGACCATTTCCAGCGTCAGTTCATCGTGGTTGCGCAGGAACACCGCCCACTGGCAGTTGGCTGGAATGTCCGGCGTCTGGGCCAGGATCTCGACCACCGGATGGCGGTCCTCCTGGGCGATCGCCATGTACATGCGCGGCATCAGCGGAAAGTGATAGGCCATCTGGCATTCGTCGCCGTCGCCGAAGTACTCGCGCACGTCCTCGGGCCACATGTTGGCCTCGGCCAGCAACAACCGGCCGGGGTAATTGGTCTCGACCCGCGCGCGGATCTTCTTGATCACCTCGTGGGTCTCGCGCAGATTCTCGTTGCTGGTGCCATCGCGCTCGATCAGGTAGGGGATGGCGTCGAGCCGGAATCCATCGACCCCCATCTCGAGCCAGAACTCCATGGTCTTCAATACTGCCTCGAGCACCGCCGGATTGTCGAAATTCAGATCCGGCTGATGGCTGAAAAAGCGGTGCCAGAAATACTGTTTCGCCACCTCGTCCCAGGTCCAATTGGACTTTTCGCTATCGGTGAAAATGATGCGCGTTCCCGAATACAACTCCGGGTCGTCGCTCCAGACATAGAAATCCCGTTCGGGCGAGCCCTTGGCGGCCTTGCGCGCCGCCTGGAACCAGGGATGCTGATCGGAAGTGTGGTTGACGACTAGTTCGGTGATCACGCGCAAACCGCGCCTATGCGCCTCGGCCAGGAATGCACGGAAATCGTCCAGCGTGCCGTAGGACGGATGCACGTTCTCATAGTCGGAGACGTCGTAGCCGTCGTCGCGCTGCGGCGACGGATAGAACGGCAGCAGCCAGATGGTGTTGACGCCGAGCGCCTGGACGTGATCGAGCCGCTCGGCCAGTCCGCGAAAATCGCCTATGCCATCGCCATTGGCGTCGGCATAGGCCTTGATGTGCAGTTCGTAGATGACTGCGTCCTTGTACCAAAGGGGATCACCCTCCGAGCCCTGGTCGGTCGCAGAAGTTACAACCGCGTTCTTGGCTTTAGGCTTGCTCATGTCGCGTCCCGCTCACAGGAAATAATCGAAGTCGCGTTCGCTGCGCAGTCGGCGGCGCAGGCGAAGGACGTGCATTGGCGAGGACTGCGGGTCGAGGCGGACGAAATTCCGCGTTCCCTGCCAAAGAAAGTGGGCGCCCGAGAGCAGGTCGTGGGCCTGGTAGGGCACGTCGGCCGGCACGCCCAATTCGCCCAGAGGCAACTCGATCCAGCCAGCCTGGGCATTATGCGGGTCGAGGTTGGCGATCATGACCAGGGTGTCGTCGCCGGCAGCCTTGCTGTAGCAGAGCATCAGGGGATTGTCGATGGCGTGGAAGCGCAGGTTCCAGTCCGTCTGCAAGGCCGGATTTTCGCGACGGATGCGGTTAAGCCGGGCGATATAGTCGCGGAGGCTGTCGGGCCGGTCAAGATCCCAGTCGCGCAATTGGTATTTCTCGGAATCCAGGTATTCCTCGCCACCCGGGTCGCGCGGCTGGTGCTCCATCAGCTCGTAGGCCGGGCCATAGATGCCGTAGCTGGCGCCGAGTGTCGCCGCCAGCGCCACCCGCAATAGAAACCCGGGGCGGCCGCCGAATTGCAGGAACTCGGGCAGGATGTCCGGCGTGTTGGGCCACAGGTTGGGGCGGAAATACTCGCGCGAGTCGTGAAGCGCGATCTCGGTGAAATAGTCGGTCAACTCCTGCTTGGTATTGCGCCAGGCGAAGTAAGTGTAGGACTGGCTGAAGCCGAGCTTGGCCAGGCGGTGCATGATCTTCGGGCGAGTGAAGGCCTCGGCGAGAAAGATGACCTCCGGGTGTTCGGCCTTGACGCCGCCGATCAGCCACTCCCAGAACGGGAAAGGCTTGGTGTGCGGATTGTCGATGCGAAAAATGCGCACCCCTTCGCCGATCCAGTGGTCCACTACGCCCTTCAATTCCAGCCAAAGTGCGTTGCAGTCCTCGCTCTCGAAATCGAAGGGATAGATGTCCTGGTATTTCTTGGGCGGATTCTCGGCATACTGGATGCTGCCGTCGGGACGATGGCGGAACCACTCCGGGTGCTGCTTCACATACGGATGGTCCGGCGAGCACTGAAAGGCGATATCCAGCGCGACATCGATGCCCAGCTCGCGGGCCTGCGTGACCAGGCGGCGGAAATCCTCGGCGCTGCCCAACTCGGCATGGATGTCACGGTGTCCGCCGTCGGCTGCGCCGATGGCCCAGGGACTGCCGTGATCGTCGGGGCCTGGGGTCAGACTGTTGTTGGGTCCCTTGCGGAATGTCCGGCCAATCGGGTGGATGGGCGGCAGATAGAGCACGTCGAAGCCCATCGCGGCGATGTCCGGCAGCCGTTCGATGACCCCGGCAAAGCTGCCGTGCGTCTGCTTCCCGATACGGCAGGAGCGGGGGAATAGTTCATACCAGGTGGAGAAACGCGAGCGCACCACGTCGACCTCCACCTCCAAAACACGCGCGTATTCGGTGACGAACAGGCGCTCGGCGGATTGGGCCATCAGAGCGGCCAGGACCGCGTTCTGGGCCAGAGTCCGACCAGCTTCCGGCGTTGCGACGGCGCGCAACTGGACCGCCCAGCCCTTGAGCTCGGACGCATCAGTGCCTGTGGCATGTTCCAGCGTGGCTTCGAGCAGCTCGATGCCGACTTGCAAGGCCACGGCGATGTCGTCGGCGTCCTGCCGGCGGGCGAGGTCGTGGCGCCAGGTCAGAAAGCGATCGGCCCAGGCGATTACCGTATATTCGGTCCGGCCGAGGACATCGACCTGGAAACTGGCCTGCCAGCGGTCGTTGCCAAGTGGCGACATGGGGACCTCGGTCCACGTCCGACGCCTGGCGGGCCGGTGCAGCAACAGGCAGCGCAGCTGGTCGTGGCCGTCGGCGAATACGTCCGCTTCGACAATTACCACCTCGCCCGTGGTGCGCTTGACAGGATAGCGACCGCCGTCGATTTCCGGCCTGACCCGCTCGATCACCGCACGGGCGCGGCTGACTTCCGGAATGATGCGGCCCATCATGCCGCTCCCACGCTGCTTCCCATTCGTTTCAGATACACCACGCCCAGCGGCGGCAGGGCCAACGAGAGGGAATGATAGTGTCCATGCACCGCGACGGGCGAAGCCTCGACGCCGCCCAGATTGCCGATGCCGCTGCCGCCATAGTAGGCCGCGTCGCTGTTGAGTATTTCCCGCCAGTAACCGCCGCCCGGCACGCCGACGATGTAATTTTGCCGCGGCACCGGGGTGAAGTTGCACACTACCAGCACGCTGTCCTCGGGTTTGCGACCATGACGCAGAAAACTGATCACGCTGTCTTCCCAGTCCTGAAAGTCCACCCAGCTGAACCCATCGCCGGAAAAGTCCTTCTGATACAGCGCCGGTTCGGCCCGATAGCAGCGGTTCAGGTCGCCCATCCAGCGTTGCAGGCCGGCATGCAGGGGATATTGCAGGACATGCCATTCCAGGCTTTCATCGTGCGCCCACTCTCGGCGTTGGCCAAATTCACCGCCCATGAACATCAGCTTCTTGCCCGGATGCGCCCACATATGCCCGAAGAGCAGGCGCATATTGGCGAACTGCTGCCATTCGTCACCCGGCATCTTGCCGATCAGCGAGCCCTTGCCATGCACCACTTCATCGTGAGACAGCGGCAGCACGAAGTTTTCGGTGAAGGCATACCAGATGCTGAAGGTGAGCTTCTGATGGTGGAATTTACGGAACACCGGATCCTGGCAGAAATACTTCAGCGTGTCGTGCATCCAGCCCATGTTCCATTTCATGCCGAAACCCAGGCCGCCCATGTAGGTCGGGCGCGACACCATCGGCCAGGCGGTGGATTCCTCGGCGATGGTCAGGGTGTCCGGGTGATCGCGATAGACCGCCTCGTTGAGTCCGCGCAGGAACTGCATGGCGTCGAGGTTTTCGCGTCCACCGTGAGAATTGGGGATCCACTCGCCTGCATTGCGACCGTAGTCGAGGTACAGCATCGACGCGACGCCGTCGACGCGCAAGCCGTCGATATGATATTTGTCGAGCCAGAACAGGGCGCTGGACATCAGGAAGGCGCGAACTTCGTTGCGGCCGTAGTTGAAGATGGCGCTGTTCCATTCCGGATGGTAGCCTTGACGCGGATCGGCATGCTCGAACAGGTAAGTTCCATCGAAATAGGCCAGACCGTGTTCGTCGCTGGGGAAGTGCGACGGCACCCAGTCGAGGATCACCCCGATCCCCGCCCGATGGAGATGGTCGATCAGGGCCATCAAATCCTGCGGCGTGCCCTGGCGCGAGGTCGGGGCGAAATAGCCGGTGGTCTGGTAACCCCAGGAACCGAAGAACGGATGTTCCGTGACCGGCAGCAGTTCGATGTGGGTAAAGCCCAGATCGCGCACATGATCGGCCAGCAGCGGCGCGAGTTCGAGGTAGCTGAGGGAGCGATTGCCCTCTTCGGGTACGCGTCGCCACGAACCGAGATGCACTTCATAGATCGACATCGGCGCATCCAGCGCGTTGGCCGCCCGGCGCCGAGCCATCCATTCGCCATCATTCCAGGCGTAAGCCATATCCCAGACCCTGGAGCCGGTGCGAGGCGGAACTTCACTGAACAGAGCAAAGGGATCGGCCTTGTCGACCTGGTAGTCCTGGTCGCGTGCGACGATGTGAAATTTATAGCAAGCGCCGTTGGCGATACCCGGCACAAATGCTTCCCACACTCCGGATCTGTCCTTCCGGGCCGCCAGAGGCCGGGATGACTTGTCCCAGCCGTTGAAATCGCCGAGGACGGATACGGCCGCTGCGTTCGGCGCCCAAACGGCAAATTGCACGCCGTCGCGTCCTTCCCTGGTCGCCAAATGGGCGCCGAGCTTTTCGGACAGACGCGCATGGGTACCTTCCTTGAACAGAAAGATATCGTGGTCGGTAAGCAGACCGGGAATGGCTTGTTCAATCGGCGGCGTAGCTGACTGAGTAACTTTTGCTTTCATCGTGGCGCCTCCTCGGCTGTATGTTCCTGATTGCCGGCAAAAGCGCCGGTCGTATTCTCCAGCCGCAGCGGGAGCGGTGGGGCGCTGCCATCCTTGGCCTGGCCGGCGTAGAGGGTCAAGTGCGGGAAGGGAATCTCGATACCCGCGGCGTCGAATGCCGCTTTCAGTCGCCGCAGATACTCGCGCCGCACCCCCCATTGTTCGATCGGTGCCACCTTGAAACGACAACGCAATATGACCGCGGAATCAGCCCATTTATCGACCCCGGCAATCTCCAGAGCGTCGAGAATTTTGGGTCCAAACACTGCGTCCGCTTGCATCTTCGCACCCACCTCACGCATCACGTCGAGCGCCGCATCGACATCCTCCCGGTACGCGACTCCAATATCCATGACCGCCTGGGCGAACCCGCGGGTCATGTTGGTGACGGTGGTGATACTGCCGTTCGGGACGAAATGGACGTTGCCGTCATAGTCGCGCAGGCGCAGATAGCGCAAGGTCAATTCCTCCACCACACCCGCTTTGCCGCCGGCCTGCACCACGTCTCCCTGGCGTATCTGATTTTCCAGCAGCAGGAAGAAGCCGTTGAAATAGTCCTTGATCAGGCTCTGCGCGCCGAATCCCACCGCCACCCCAACCACCCCGGCCGCGCCCAGAATCGGCGCTACCGAGATACCCAGTTCGCTGAGTACCAGCGTGCCGGCAACCAGAGTGATGACCACGGAGGCGATATAACGGAAGACCCGCCCGAGGGTTTCGGCCCTTTGGATTTCCTCACGACCATTGATCGAGCGGCTCACATAGATTCGAAAGCCGCGAATCAGGCGATGGCTGAACGCCACCGCGACCCATGCCAGGATCAGGATCAGGACGATATGCCCGCCCGCTTTCAGCATCAGCAAGGATTCGCCCTCCAGCTTCAGGATGTTATCGATAATGTTCATCATGTTTGCCTAGGTGATGTGGCGCTCTATGCAACACCGACAGGAGATCGTCCGGGTTGTCTCGCCGATTCCGCTTGACTTGTCAGTATCTTTACGTAAAATAGTATTGCATAAAACAATCGGCGGCGCAAGTGCCTGGAGCGGTCTCGCATCGCTATTGCATGCAAATTGTGGATTGCAGCCTCAACCTGGAGGGTATGAAAATGAGCGATTCGAAAACCGATGAAATCAAGGCGCGCCTTGGGGCGCAATACGACCGCTATGCGGAAAAGTTCAGCGAGCTGTATCAGGCAGGCCAGGAAAAGACCCAGGAGGCCATGGATAAAGCGCTTGAAGCGGCTCGCGAGCAGCTGGCGGCGGCCGGAGAATTGAGCGCCGAGCAGGGTGCGCAGTTCAAGGAATATTTGAAGCGCGATCTGGAACAGACTGCGGTGGATATGCGCCAACTTGGCGAGGAAGCCAAAGTGCGACTGGATCCCGGTCGGCTGGGGGCGGGCGCCATGTCGACCATGGCGGGGCTGCTCCAGGCAGCCGGGAAGGGCTTGGATTTTCTCTCGAAGAAGACCGAACAGGCGCTGGTCTTCAAGACCGGCGAAGTTACCGGTGCAGGTACCCTGACCTGTATGCAGTGCGGCAAACAGTTGCAAATGAAGAAATCCGCGCATATTCCGCCCTGCCCCGCGTGCCCCGGCACACAGTTCAGGAAGAGCTATTGAATCTGGCATCAACCTCAGGAGTCCTTCGGTGACGAAAGGCAGCCGACGCGGTAGCCCAAACAAACTGGAGGCGGAGGACGCCGGGTCGGGCGCATTCGCGCTCGACAACGCGGCTGCGGAGGAAGCGTTCGGCATGGTCCTGCGGCTCGTTCGGTCGGTTCAAACCGGCATGCAGAACATCGATAATGTTCACGGCCTGAGTGGCTCCCAGCTTTGGGCGTTGTGGCAGGTTTCGGCGCAACAGGGGCTGCGCGTAAGTGAACTGGCCGAGGCGCAGCACATCCATCCTTCCACCGCCAGCAACTTGCTCGACAAGCTCGAGGCGCGCGGACTGGTCCGCCGGGAAAGGCGCGACCCGGACCAGCGCGTCGTTCGTCTCTACCTTACCACTCCCGGTCGCGCCGTGGTCAAGCTCATTCCCGGCCCGATGCGAGGACGCTTGCGCGACGCCTTGCGGGATGTTCCGCCGGCCGTACTGTCGGGATTGATTGACGGAGTGACGTCAGTGCTGAATCTCATGGAACGACCGGCGCCCGAGCACCCGGTAAACTGACCGGTATGGTCGATGACCGGCTCCGCAGTCCCGGAGCCGGAGCCGATGCTCCGGAGCACTCCATGAGATCCATGAAAACGTTTTCGCAATTCTGCCTCTGGTGCGCTTGCAGCGTGTTGCTTTCGGGCTCGACGCAAGCCGCCCACGCGACCGATGAACAAGAAACCATCCGTTACGAGGTCGCGCTGGAGGTGCCCTCTGGGCAGCGCAAGCTGCTGGAAGAGCATCTTGATCTATACCGCTGGCGTGACAATGCACGCATGACCGAGGCCCAACTGCGGCGGCTAGTCCGGCTGGCGCCTGAACAGGTGCGCGACTTCCTGGCTACCGAGGGATTCTATTCGCCTCGCATCGACGCGGAAATCCGGCACCAGGACAGCTTATGGGAGGTCAGGCTGGTTGTCGACCCGCGGGAGTCGGTGCGAGTAACCGGTTTTGATCTCCAGCTCACAGGCTCCCTTGATGGCGTCACTCCGGAGACCAATGCGCGCCTTGAGAGAATGAGGTCAGTTTGGAGCTTGCGACCCGATATGGTTTTTCGGCAGGAAGATTGGGAAACGGCCAAGCGCGACGCGTTGAGGATTTTGTTATTGGACGGCTATCCCTCCGCTGCTATCGTGAATAGTCGCGCCACGGTCAATCCGCAAACCCATGGCGTCGAATTGCAGGTCATCCTCGACAGCGGCCCCGCCTTTACCTTTGGCGCGCTGGAGATCCACGGACTGGAACGGTATCCGGCCAGCCTTGTCCAGCGCCTGAACCCGATCGTGGCGGGTGAGCCATACTCCCAGGCCAAGCTGCTGGAATTGCAGTCACGCCTGCAAGACAGCCCCTACTTTGGAAGCGCGGACGTCAGCGTGGACAACAACCCCAAGCGGCCGGCCGGCCTGCCAATCCGGGTTGTGGTCAGCGAGAATCCGTCCCAGAAATTGGGCTTTGGGATTGGGATGAGCACCGACACTGGCGCGCGCGGGCAGATGGATTATCGTGATCTGGATTTTCTCGACCGCGCGTGGCAACTTGGCGGTGCGCTTAAACTCGAACAGAAACGCCAGACATTTGGGGGTGACCTACAGCTCCCTCCGACCGAAGAGGGACACCGCGACAGCATCAATCCCCTGATCGAGCGCACCAACATCGCCGGTCAGATCACCCAGAAACTGGCCGTGGAGGCCAAGCGCACCCTCATCCGAGGAAAGACGGAAACTACCATCGGCCTTCGCTATCTGACTGAAAGGCTGGACATCGAAGGACGGACAAGCCAGCGTCGCGCCACGCTAAGCCCGTCCTACTCATGGACGCTACGCAACGTCAACGATGTCCTTGATCCGACCCGTGGCTATTTGCTGAACCTCGAGACTAACGTCGCGTTGCGCGCGCTCCTCTCGGATCAGACTTTCCTGCGCGGCTTCGTCCGGGGAGTGTCTTTTCACTCTCTTGGCAGCCGTGACTTGGTGATTCTGCGTGGAGAACTCGGCGCGGTGGCGTCCCCGAGCCGCAGTGGCATTCCTTCCGATTTCCTGTTTCGCACCGGCGGCGATCAGACGGTACGCGGCTACGCCTACCAAAGTCTGGGGGTACACGAGAGCGGTGCGATTGTGGGAGGCCGTTACCTGCTCGTCGCAAGTGTCGAGTATGTCCATTGGCTAACGGAACAGTGGGGGCTGGCCGCTTTCGGTGACGCAGGCGGAGCCGCGGACTCATTTCGCGACCTCGCTCCCGCCTATGGCTACGGCCTCGGTGGTCGCTGGAAAAGTCCGGTTGGCCCGCTGAATCTTGACCTCGCCTATGGTCAGAAGACCCGGGAGTTGCGTCTTCATTTCTCTCTGGGATTCGCTTTCTGATGGGTCAAGGGTTCCTCAACAAGGCCGGCGTCATCGTGCGCCGGGCCCTGGTCGGCATGCTCCTCCTTGCCGGCATCTTGACATGGTTGCTGGGAACCGAATTTGCACTTCGGTGGAGCGCCCAGCAGGCCGAGCAACTGAACAACGGCAGGCTTGTACTGCATGGGGTGCACGGCTCCCTTTACGGCCCGTTGCGCATCGAGAAACTGAGTTTCCAGACCGGACAGCAGCGTTTCGAGTTGAAGGAGCTTGACCTTGACTGGACCCCCATTTCACTTCTCAGGGGGCACATTCACGTTAGGCAGCTTGCCGTGCAGGAGTTGAGCGTGGTCGACCGCAGGCCCAGCGCGGAAGCCTCAAGACTGCCCGAGACCTTAAGTCTTCCGGTGACGTTTTCAGTTCCTTCGATCACGGTTGGGCGGATCTTGATCAAGAGTGGTGAAGCGGAACAGGTGTTAAGCGGCATCGGGCTTGGCCTGGAAAAACTCGCTGACAGCTACAGCCTGGATCTGCGTGCCTTTGCCGGCGCGTGGGGGAAAGGCAGTGCCCACGTCTCGCTGGGCGACACCCGGCCATTCACTGTCCTGGCGCAGGCCAGGCTGCAGCAGACCGAGGGCGTGGCGTACGACGCCGAGGCCGATGTCTCCGGCGATCTGTCGCAACTCCTGCTGCATGCCCGCGCAAGCACCCTGGGGGGCCAGGCAGAGCTCGATGCCACGCTCAATCCGTTTGAGGAATTTCCACTGACCAAAGTACGCTTAACGGCCGCCAAAATGAATCCGGCGCTACTCGGCAAGGGCTCACCCCTAGCCGATCTCAGCGCGGTTGTTTCGCTGGAGCGTCAGGGCGCGGCGCGCCTCGAGGGCAACCTCCTGCTTCGAAATGGATTCCCCGGATCCTGGAACCAGGCGCGCCTGCCACTCCGCGAAATATCGGCCCGGTTTTCCGGCAGTCCTGGGCAACTGGCGCTGCGCGCGGTTCGCCTCGACCTTGCCGGCGCCGGTGAGTTCAACGGAGGCGGACAGATCGAAAACGGTCTCTTGCAACTCAATCTGTCGACCGCGGCGTTCAACCCCCGGGGAGTGCTCGACAATCTGCGCGCGATGAGACTTGCCGGCGACATTCGTCTCCAGGCAGCGATAAAGAGCCAACGCTTGACCGCGGATTTGGGTGACCGGCGCTTTCGACTCCATCTCGATGCGCTCCATCAGGATGCGGCGCTTGAGCTACGCGAAGCCACCGTTCGGGCGGGTCGCGGAAACCTCAGCCTGCATGGTTCACTTTCCCTGGAAGGACTCAGGAAGTTCAATTTGGCGGGTGCCTTGCAAGGATTCAACCCAGGCGATTTTGGGGACTATCCCGCCGCCCGGATCAACGCCGCATTTTCCGCCACCGGACAACTCGCGACGACATTCCAGGGGGCCCTCGGCTTCGCTATCGCCGACAGCCAATTTCGGCAGCAACCGCTATCCGGAAAAGGCACTCTGAATGTCTCCGCGACGCACATCTGGAATGCCGATTTGAAGCTTAGGCTTGCGGGCAACCGATTGGCTGCCAGCGGGGCCTTGGGCAATCCCGGCGATCGGCTCAGCGTCGAGATCGGGGCCGAGAACCTGGGTGCATTCGACCCGAACCTCGGGGGGAAAGTAAACGCCAAGGGTGCGCTCGCGGGGAGTTTTTCTGCCCCATCGGGAAATGTCGAAGCGCAAATACTCAATCTGTCCTGGCGCGGGCATTACCGTGTAGCCAGCCTCGCGGCTTCGGGTCGCCTGGACCAGGGAGCAGATGGCCGGTTGGTACTGGATGCCTCGCTACAAGGCCTGGATGCGCCGCAATTGCGTCTGGATCGCGCCGCGCTGAGTGCCCAGGGGACGCGCCTCAATCACACCCTGCAATTCCAGGCGAAAAATCGTGATTTCGACTTGCGGAGCCAATTGGCTGGTGGCTGGCAGGATACGTTGGGATGGTCAGGTCAAGTAATGGACTTGGTCAACCGTGGGCGAGACAAGTTCCAGCTCAAGTCCCCGGCGAAACTGAAGATCGCCAATCGGCGCTTTCGGCTGGAAAATGCGCGCTTCGATTTCGCCGACGCCGATCTGGTCTTGCATGATTTGGAATACGCTGCCGGGCAAGCCACCAGCCGTGGGGAGTTCACGCGTCTGCCGCTGGCAGCTGTATTGAGGGTTGGGCCGCTCGCCTCTCCGCAAGGACTCCCCGACGATCTCCCTGACCTGAAGACCGACCTCACCCTCGGGGGCCGGTGGCAGGTAACCATGCGTGACAGCATCAATGGACAAGTCGCGCTGTGGCGCGAGAGCGGAGACGTGACGATATCCGAGGATCCAAAGACGACCCTGGGCCTCAGCCGCCTCTCCCTGAGCGTGGATGCCGTCAACAGCCGGTTCGAAAGCCGGATGGAAGCCATCGGCACCAACCTGGGCAGCGTCAGGGCGGATGCCGTAGGGGCGTTTTCGATGCGCAATGGCGCCTGGGGTATAGCTGGCGATGCACCGCTGCGTGCGAGTGCTGACCTCGCTGTCGAATCCCTGGCCTGGATTCAGCCGTTCCTTGACCAGGCCGACAGGCCAGTTTTCGACGGTGCCATCAAGGCGAAGCTACGCGCTGCCGGGACCTTTGCTCAACCCCAGTTGACAGGCGGAATTTCGGGTGAGCGCTTCACCCTGGGACTGCCGGATCAGGGTCTGCTTCTCACGGAAGGACGCTTTCAGGCCGACCTGGGCGATCGGGTGCTGCATCTTCGTGATCTTTCGATTCGCGGCGGGGACGGAATTCTGAGTGGCCAAGGCCAGCTGACGCTTGAGGGTGGCTCACCAGGCGCGCAATTGTCCCTGAAGGCCGACAGGCTGGAGTTGTCCTCGCGGCCAGACCGTCATCTCGTCCTCAGCGGAACCAGCGAGGCATCGGTTGTCGGAACTGCGACGCGGATTACCGCCAAGCTCAAAGCGGACCGAGGTTTGATCGAACTGCCCAAGGAAGATGCGCCGGTGTCCAGCGATGACGTGGTGGTGCTGGGCCGGACCAAGACGATCGACCGGAGGCATTCGCCCTACGTCCCGAGCTTCGGTCTCGATCTAGACTTGGGCGAGCATTTCTTTGTCAAAGGCAAGGGCCTGGATGCTCAACTCGCCGGCGCCCTGACGGTGGCCGGCGAGGCGGGGGCACGGCCGACCTCGCGCGGCAGCATCCGCGTGGAAAAAGGGTCTTATGCGGCTTACGGGCAGCGCCTGGAAATCGAGCGCGGCATTCTCAACTTTCAGGGCCCACTGGACAATCCGGGACTGAACATCATCGCGCTGCGCAAGAACCAGCCGGTCGAAGCCGGCGTAGCGGTTACCGGCACGGCACAGTTGCCACGAGTGAGTCTCGTCTCCAATCCGAATGTTCCTGACAGCCAGAAGCTTTCCTGGCTGGTATTGGGTCACGCAATCGACGATTCCAGCAAACAGGAATTCAATGCCCTCCAGGCTGCTGCCGGCGCACTGCTGGCGACCGGCGAGTCCGTCAAGCTGCAGCAGAAGCTTGCGCACGCGGCCGGGTTTGACGAGGTCAGCCTGAGAGGCACCGGCGGATTGGAGAGTACCGTGCTGACCCTCGGCAAACGGCTTTCGTCGCGCGCCTACCTCAGCTACGAGCAGGGACTCGCGGGCGCGGGTATACTGGTGAAAATCAACTACGCGCTTAGCAAACGGCTTTCACTCCGTGCGCAAGCCGGCGCGTCACCCGGGGTGGATCTGTTTTACACATTCAGTTTCAACTAGGCGATTTTCGATGTCCGCATCCGCGCTAACCGTGTGCCTCGAATGCGATTTGCTGAACCGGCAGGTTCCCCTGCCGCAAGGTGGGGAGGCTCGCTGTAGTCGCTGCGGATCACACCTGTACCGGAGGTCGTCGCCAGACGCCAACGATCGGTCGCTGGCGCTGGCGCTGGCGGCCTGCATGCTCCTGGTCGTGGCCAACGTCTTCCCAATCATGGGCCTGGAAGTGCAGGGAGTGCGCAGCAGTACAACCCTCCTCGACGCGGTTCGGTCGTTATGGAACGACAAGGCATACGGCGTGGCGGCACTGGTGTTCCTGACCACCATCATCGTGCCCGCAGCCGAGTTGATTGCCATCGTCTGGGTTCTCATATCACTGCGTCGCGGAGCTCGCGGACAGGGCGCGGTGCCGATGTTGCATTTCATCGAAAGAGTGAAGGCATGGGGCATGGTGGAGGTTTTCGTGCTCGGCGTTCTGGTCTCGCTGGTCAAGCTTACTCACATCGCGATCGTTGAGCCGGGGCTTGCGTTGTTCTCCTTTGGCGCCCTGATGATGCTGATTGCCGCCACCGCGGCAAGCTTCGATGCCGATCGCGCCTGGACCCAATTGGAGGAACTTCGGTGAGTACGGCGCCGACAGCAGTCGGGCTTGGTCTGCTTGCCTGCGAAGTGTGCCGGCTGGTGAGCCGAGCCCCGCCGCCCGGCAACGATGCTCATTGTCCCCGCTGCGGCGTGACCCTGCATGCCAGAAAGCCCGCGAGCCTGGCTCGCACCTGGGCTTTCCTGATTGCCTCCATGATCCTGTATGCCCCGGCAAACTTCCTGCCCATCATGGATACCAGTTCGCTTTTCGGCACCCAGAGCGATACCATCCTGTCCGGCGTGGCATTCCTGTGGACGTCCGGTTCCTGGGTATTGGCGGCGCTGGTGTTTTTCGCCAGCATAATGGTTCCATTGACCAAGGTGATCGCACTTGCGGTGCTCGCCGCGTCGGTGCAGATGCGCGCTACCTGGCATCCGCGCACGCGCACACGGCTGTATCGCCTGATAGCATCGGCGGGACGCTGGTCCATGCTCGACATCTACGTGGTGACGATACTGGTGGCCCTGGTTCAAATCAGCACCCTCGCGTCGATTCACGTCGGGCCGGGCGCGGCCGCATTCGGCGCGGTAGTCGTGCTCACCATGTTCGCCGCCGAGAGCTTCGATCCGCGCCTGATCTGGGACATCCTGGGAGAAGAACCATAGCGCCAACATCGCAACTGCCGGATCTGAGTGACATTCCCGAGGCCCGGGTGACGCCGCACCGCCGCTGGTCGCTACAGCTGGTATGGCTGATTCCGATTGTCGCCGCCCTGACAGGCGGTTGGCTTGCGGTCAAGGCGGTACTCGATCGCGGACCCACGATCACCATCAGTTTCAGCACTGCGGAAGGACTCGAACCGGAGAAGACGCGAGTCAAGTACCACAGCGTGGATATCGGTCGCGTCACCGGGGTCGCGTTTTCGGAAGACCGCAAGAGTGTGGTCGCGAGCGTGGAACTCAGCATGCAGACCGAGGCGTTTCTCGTCGCGGACACGCGTTTCTGGGTGGTGCGACCGCGCCTGACCGGGACGCAGATTTCCGGTCTGGGGACACTCCTGTCAGGCGCCTACATCGGCATGGACGTGGGGTCATCGACCGAATCGAGGCGTAAGTTCGCCGGGTTGGACGTGCCGCCGATCGTTACCGTCGACCTTCCGGGGCGTCACTTCCGGTTGCACGCTGACGATCTTGGTTCGCTGGATGTCGGCTCGCCGGTTTACTTCCGCCGCGTCCAGGTCGGCTCCGTCGTCGCCTATGAACTCGACAAGGATGGCGCGGGGGTGCAGTTGCGTATCTTCATCAATGCACCCAACGACCGCCACGTCAAGGCCGACACCCGTTTCTGGAACGCCAGTGGTGTCGACTTGTCGCTCGATGCAAGCGGCATTCGACTGAACACGGAATCGATTGCATCTATGCTGGTCGGCGGTGTCGCATTTCAGACTCCGGGCGAATCTGCGCAGACGCCACCGGTGCAGGGCAATCCCAATTTCACGCTTTATCCCGACCGTGGCAAGGCGATGCGTCTGCCCGACGCCGCCGAAGAGACCTATCAACTGATTTTCGACGAATCGGTCCGCGGGCTCTCCGTCGGCGCGCCGGTGGACTTCCGCGGGGTGGTGGTGGGCGAAGTTGCCGCCATAGACGTCGATGTCGATTCGACCAGCGGAGACACGCGCATTCCGGTCGAAGTGCGCCTGTATCCTGACCGGCTACGCGGCAAGTCCAAACAGGCCGCGGCAGCGAACGGCGTCCTCGTCGGCAAGCTTGTCGCAAACGGTATGCGGGCGCAACTCCGCAGCGGCAGTCTGCTGACCGGCCAGCTATTTGTCGCCCTCGATTTCTTTCCGGATTCGCCTAAAGCATCGGTGCTGAACCGTGGCGGCCGAGTCGAGATTCCGACCAGGGCCAGCAGCCTGCTGGAACTGCAAAGAACGCTGTCGCGCCTCGCCAACAAACTGGACAAGCTGCCGATAGAGGCGACCGCCAGCGACCTGAGAAAGTCGCTGAAGGCGTTCGAAAGCACGCTTTCCGCAACGGAGCGCGCGGTAACGCGAATTGACAAGGACTTGACGCCGCAGGCGGCCCGCACCCTGGCGGACCTGAGCCATGCTCTGACGAAGGTCGAGCAAGGGCTGGATGGTCTGGCGGGTGACAACGCGCCGATACAGACTGACGTGCGCGAGACGCTGCGCGAGATCTCCCGGGCTGCGGAGGCGCTGCGCAACCTGGCCGATTTCCTTGAGCGCAACCCCGGCGCCATCCTGCGCGGACGTGTCGAGGAGCACGCGCAGTGAGATTTCGATCCGCCCTGATCGCCAGCGTGATGACGCTGGCCGCTTGCGCAACGCCGATGAAGACGCACTACTATGTACTTTCCGGTGGGTCGCCGATATCGCCAGCCGAGTTGCACGGAGCACCTGAATATCGCGTTTCCATCGGTCCGGTTACCGTTCCCGAGGCGCTGGATCGTCTGCAGATAGTGCTCAGTGTCGCGCCGGACCGTTATGCGATATCTGATACCGAGGTATGGTCGACCCCCCTGAAGCGGGAGATACCGCGTGTCATCGCCATGGAACTGGGGAAGCTGTTGTCCAGCGCGCTTGTCGCCGGACGATTGCAGCAAGGAAGCCAGGGAGCGGATTTCCAGGTGTTGATCGACGTATTGCGGTTCGAGTCGTTGGCCGGCGAATCCATCACGCTCGATGCAGCGTGGAGCGTGCGAAATCGTGCAGGCGAGCGTCTGCATGAAGCGCATTCCATCTTTACCGAGCAGGTCAAAACTCCGGAGATACCGGCGCTGATCGCCGCCCATGCCAGTGCACTCAAGGCGCTCAGCGGAGAAATCGCTGCATCGCTGAATTCGCTGACGCGGGCCGGACGGCAGGTTAAGCGTTAGCAGCTTCGAAATCCGCGCGGCAAGTGGGTGGCGGGGATGATGTTTGTCAGGATCGCCCGATGCCTTCAACCGGTGACCGCGACAGCACCAGGTCCTTAAGCGTAAGGTGCTGCACGCGCTCTCCCGCAGCCTGTTCGACCGACCTGAGCAGAGACTCAATCGGTTCGGGCGCCGGAAAAGAATCCAGGCTCAGCGATGGCTCCTCCCCGGCGCTACGCACGGCGTCCAGCAATTCCGACAAGGTGATGATTTCCAGATCGCGAGCCGGCAAATAAACCGGTGGGTGATCCCCGGATTGAGTCAGCAAACCACGTTCCCGCATCGCCCTGAGGACGATCTCGAGCGAGTGCATCGGCACGCCCAGTTGCTGCGTCAAGGCGCTGAAGGTATAGCTTGCCGTCCCGTCGCGATAAGCCTTTCCGATCAGGTACATTGCCGTCAATCCCAGGCGTTCGCGCATCCGGTTACTCAATCTGGGTTCGCCGGGGCGCAGCACGATATATTCCGGATGCTGGTGGTAGAAGGCGATGCTCGATCCCAATAGCAAAATCAGCCAGTTCAAATATACCCAGATCAGAAACGTCAAGAGTATCGCGAAGCTCGAGTAGATTGCGGCGTATTGTGTCGACTTGGCTGCGACCTCCGCAAATATCCAGCCTGCCCCCTGCCAAAGCGCGCCGGCCACCGCACCGCCGACCAGGGCGGCGCCACGGCTCACTTTGGTGTTGGGACCATAGGCGTAGATGAACGTGAAAACACCAATCACCATGATGAAAGGAAGGGTCTTGCTGGCGGCATAGGCCAATCCGCCGAGAGGCTCCATGGCAAGCAGTTGTTGCGCTGGCGTTGTGCTCATGATTCCCGAGGTGATGCCGATGGCGGCAAATACCAGCACCGGACCGATCAGCAGGACGCTCAGGTAGCCGCTGAAGCGCCGCGCAAAACTGCGCAACTGCGTCACGTGCCAAATGAAATTGAAGGATTCCTCGACTTTTTGAATGAGTGACACCACCGTATAGACCAACAGCGCCAGACCGATCGAGCTGAGCACGCCGACATTCAGGTTCTCGATGAACTTGATGATCCAGCGGGCTATTTCAGCACTCTTCGCGCCGAGCGGGGCAAGAAAACCCAGCAGCAGGCCGTCAATCTGGTTGTAGACTCCAAATGCCTTCAGCACCGAGAAGCTCAGCGCCAGCAAGGGCACGAGCGAAAGCAAAGTGGTGTATACCAGCCCCATGGCCCTCAGGGTCAACTGGCCATACGCGAGGTCACGCACGAGAACGATCAGCAGGCGGGCGAAGCCGATCACGGCCGCCTTCCCATGCGGCATCGTGGCAAGTTGGCCATTCCAGATTGCCGCCGTGAGAGCCGCGCGCAAACGGCCGGCCTGTTCAGTCATGGCAGCGCTCCGTTACGCCGAGGGCCGGCGCCGGAAGGCCGCGACCGACTGGATAAAAGCGTTTGGCGGGGTGCATTTCATCCGTGACAAGCGCCGACGCGCGTTGAAAGGCGGCGTTGACGCTAGCGTCGAACCGCAGTGAGAAAAGCCCCCAGCAGGGGACCACAGTCGAGAAGTTCAGCTTGTTGCTGATGATGGAACTCGGGATGCCACTGTACCCCGCAGAGAAAACTGCGCCCTTTCCAGCTTATCGCCTCAATGACGCCGTCCTCGGCGGTAGCCTCAATCATCACATCTCGACCAAGTCGGTTGATGCCCTGATGATGGATCGAAACGACACGTCCGCCAGCGGTATCCTCGAACCAGCGACTGAACTGGCCGCCTTCCGTAAAAGTCACGCTATGGCTATTACTGTCATAGTCTTCATTTTCGTGAGCAACCGATCCGGATTGCTGGGTCGGCAGGTCCTGGAACAACGAACCGCCAAGGGCGACATTGATCAATTGCATGCCGCGACAAATTCCGAGAACGGGTTTACCGGCCTCGGTGAACTCATGCAGCAGTTCCAGTTCGTAAGCATCGCGCACCGGATCGCCCGCCCACTCGGTGCGCAAAGGCTCTTCCCCGTACGCACGCGGACTGACATCGGTGCCGCCCTGGAGGACGAGGCCGTCAAGATACTCGGCATAATCACGCAGCCTAATGTTGCTGCGAATCAGCAATCCGTCCTGGACCACCGACGGAACCATCAGCAGGAGAATATCGCGGGCCATAACCCACTGGGCGATCGACTGCTCGAGTACCTGTAGCGTCTTGGTCTGTATGCCGCGGCTGCCCTTCTCAGGATGAAACATCCTGGCCGACAGTCCGATGCGAATGGGGCGATGACGACTTGTCATGATCAATTTGCCTGGCGGAAGGTGCGTACTGCTGCATCGACCACGCCCTGAACGCCTCCCTCCTCGAAAAACTGTCGTCGCAGGTAGCTCGCATGATTCCCGTCGCTAGTGACTTCCCGCTGCAGTTCGTCTAAAGCGACCTGGCTACCCAGCGCTGCAGCGTGTGGCTCGAGGCGATGCAAGGTGTCGAGAATGTCCTCGCGCAGCGAAGGACCAGCGTTGACCTTCCGATGGACGATCGCGCCATCGAGCCCGAAGCGGCATGCCTGGAAACGGTTGTAATTATAGACCAGGTAGTCGTCCTCGACTGGTGGCGTGTCATCGTGTTGCAGTAACATGCGGCACAGCGCCTGAAGGTAGGCGGCAAGCGCGGCAGCCCTCTCGACAGTGAGGGGCGTATCACAAACGCGCAATTCTATGGTGCCGAATTCCGGTTTCGGACGGATATCCCAGTAGAAGTCCTTCATGCTCTTGACGATGCCGGTCTTCTCCATTTTGGCGTAATAGCCCTGCTCGAAATCGACCCACTTGAGGAGGAAGGGCGCGCGGCCACTCAAGGGAAACGCGCAAACGGAATTCAGGCGTGCCGAGTCGAAAAGCGTATCGACTCCCTGGAAGAAGGGTGACGATGCAGACAGGGCGATAAAATGAGGCACGTAACGGTTCAGCGCATGCAACAGGTAGAGGCCCTCGTTGGCGTTGCTGCAGCCGATGTGCACATGCTGGCCAAAGACCGTGAACTGCTGCGCGAGATAGCCATACAGCACGGAGATTTCCTGGTAACGTGGCGCGGCGCAGATGCGCTGGTCAAACCAGCGCTGGAAGGGGTGAGTGCCGCCTCCGCAGATTGCCACATTCAACCGATCGCCGGCGGCGATCAGTGCGTCGCGGCTGTCGCGCAATTGGGACAGCAGTTGGTCGTGACGGGTATGCACGTCGGTCGCGATTTCAATCATGCTCTCGGTAAGTTCGGGTTTTACCTCGCCGGGAAATTTCTTGCGCCCCAGCAGGTGAAGCAGGTCGCCCGCCGACGGCGACAGGTCGAAATCGGTCGGATTCACGAGCTGCAATTCCAGTTCGACGCCGATCGACAGGGATGCGCTGGCCTTGAAGGGATTCAATCCCATGCCCGGTGACCTTTGGCGGGATGGCATTCTCCGGACCAGATCAGCGCACGTTGTGTCACCAGCGGCCCGATCACCTCAAGCAACAAAACGATTGCGGCAACACCGGCGACCTGATCAAGCGCGCCGAGATTCAGATGACGGGTCTGTTCGAGCAGCAAGATGACGAAGACCGACATTGGCGTCATCGCCAGCCCGGTCAGCGCTCCCTTGCGCCAGCTGATGCCACTGAGACGGGCGAAACAAGTCGTTGCAAGCATCTTGGCTGTGAAGCGAACCCCCACTACCGCAAGCGCCAGACCAATCCCTGACTGGACCTGTCTCCAGTCGAGCGAAGCGGCGACGTAAACGAACAGCAGCACCGTCAGCAGGTCGCCGAGGGCGCCGAAGTTGCGTTGCGCCTGTGAAAGCACTACTCGCCGGTGTCGGGCCACAATCCCGAATACCAACGCAGCTAGCAGCGGTGAGAATTTCAGGGCGTGGGTCAGCGCGGTCAGCAGCAAGGCGGCCAGCGCAAAGGCCACGGTCGCATTCCGATCGACGCCGCCGATGAACCGCAGCAGTCCCGGCACAGCCACGCCAAACAACGCACCGATGCCGGTCGAAACCGCAACTACGACCAGGCTATTCCATGCGACGTGAGCGACACTGCCGTCGTTGGCCAGTATCCAGTAGCCCACCACGCCTTTGAAAACCACGACGGCGAGAACACAGTTGAACGCAGTCAGATGCAACAGCCGCTCCGTCACCTGGCCGCAACTCTGGAGTTCGTTTGCCACACGTAATACGGCCGCTGGAGATGTTGACATCGATAACGCCGCCAGCAGCAGCGACGCGAGAATCGGCACGGAGATTGCCTGAGCCAGCATGAACACCGCGACGAAAGTGCCCGCGGCCTCGACCAGGCTGGTAACCCCAAGCCAGGGATCGGCGAGCAACCAGCGCAAGTTGATGCGATAGCCAAGTTCAAACAGGATCAAGGCGAAGGCGAAATGAGCCAGCAGCGCTACCGAACCACCCGCCGGATCGGCGAGGAAACCGCCCTGGCTCGAGGCCATGATGAAGCCAGCGATGCCGTAGCCGCTGATGCGCGGCAGTGACAACCAGCGGTAGCCGATTTCACCCCCAATCCATGCAACCACGATCGCAAGCGGCCAGGCGATGCCCGTCAGAAGCAAATCCAGCATCAAGAACCCTTTGCCATAACCAGCATCATTCCCGGCGCGGACAATCAATCCCGCGCCTCAGCAGGCCCTCCTTGAATTCACGCGACAAGGCCCGTGTCGAGCTCGCCAAACGCATGAACTTCAGCGGCCAGGACGAAGTGTTACGCTCCTCAGCGATGGAGATTATGGAGCAAACCGGTCACGCCCAGAGGACGACTTGCATTCGCAGAGTCAGCGCTTTTGCTCAATCGCTGCAACCGTCGGGCCTGTGATGGGCGTGAAGCGTGCCTGCTCGGCCGGCTTGCCGGGAAAGGTGATCGATACGACTGCCTTCAATTCGGGCGTCGATGCATATTTGGCCGCCCCTTTCATGCGATTGTCGCCGTCCGGGACTAGCGTAGCAGTGGCTTTCTGCTTGCCCGCGAGAATGGTCGCGGTGCCGGTCGCGCCGGCGGTGGGAACCTTGGCGCCGGCGTGGTCGGTAACATGTACAACGACCGGGCTTTCCCTCGCCTCCTTGCGGTCCTTCGCCATTACCAACTCGAAATGATAGATGCCGGCCATGCGCATCTGGCCACCGTTGGGCGACTTCTGGGTATCCAGATATTCGTCGGAGTGGGCGTGGAGCGTCGGGCTCACCATGCCTAAAAGACTGGCAGCTGAGACGAAAATCAGGGCTTGCAACGGTTTCATGGGAAACTCCTAGTCGGAACGGGTTTAGAAACTTTCGCTCTCGTGGGCGGCAAGCAGGCGGTCCAGGGCCGGCTTGCCCCACAGCCAGAACATCAGCGGTGTTAGCAGCGTATCCAGCAAGGTGGAACTGATGAGGCCGCCGAAGATCACCACCGCCACCGGATGCAACACTTCCTTGCCTGGTGCGTCGGCCGAGAGCAGCAGCGGCAGCAGCGCGAATGCGGCCACCAGCGCGGTCATCAGGACCGGCGTCAGGCGCTCCAGCGATCCTCGCACTATCATCTGCCGGCCGAATTCCTCGCCTTCGAAGGCACACAGGTTAATGTAGTGGCTGATCTTTAGGATCCCGTTGCGAGTTGCGATGCCGGTCAGGGTGATGAATCCGACCAGGGCGGCAACCGACAGCGGCTGCCCCGAAAGCCACAGGGCGATTACGCTGCCGATCAGCGCCAGCGGGATGTTGCCCATGACAATGAAAGTCAGCGCCACCGAGCGGTAACGGCTGTACAGCACCATGAAGATCATGATCAGCGATACGGCAGCAAGCAGGGCGATCAGCCTGGCAGCCTGTTCCTGCGCCTGAAACTGACCTTCCAACGCGGTGAAGTAACCCTCCGGCAGCGGCTTGGCGGCGAGTTCGGCGCGGATGTCGGCGATCACCTTGGCCATGTCGCGATCGCCGGTGTTGGCTGAGAGCACGATACGGCGGCGGGAATTCTCGCGGCTGACCTGATTCGGGCCATCGCCTTCCTCAATCGTGGCGATTTTCGACAGCGGCACATGGCCCAGCGGCGTTTCGATCAGCAGATCGGCCAGTGCCTGCGGACCGCGCGCGCTTTCCGGCAAGCGCACCAGCAGGTCGAATCGGCGGTTGCCCTCGATGATCTGGGTAATGCGCTCGCCTTCGATCATCTGCTGCAGACTGGTCAGCAATGCCCCCGGAGCTACCCCGTAGCGTGCCGCCAGCGCATAGTCGATATGTATCTTGATTTGCGGAATCAGCACCTGCTTCTCGACCTGCAAGTCGGTCACGCCGGGAATCCGCGCCAGCCGTGCGCGTAGATCGGATGCCAGACCGCGCAGGGTGTCGAGGTCGTCGCCAAATATCTTCAGCGCGATCTGGGCACGGACGCCTGAGAGCAGGTGGTCGAGCCGGTGTGAGATCGGCTGGCCGACGCTGGTAACCGCCGGCAGGGCCGCCAGGTGTTGCCGGATGTCGGCGATGATCTGCTCGCGGCTGCGCTCGGAAGATTTGAGGTCCACTTCCATCTCGGTGTAATGCACGCCTTCGGCGTGTTCATCGAGCTCGGCCCGGCCCGTGCGGCGACCCATTTGCGTCACTTCGGGCACCCGCGCCACCATTTGCTCTGCCAATGTGCCGATGCGGTTCGATTCGGTCAGGGAAGTACCGGGGTTGAGCAGCACATTCACCGTCAGCGTACCTTCATTGAAGGGTGGCAGAAAGGAGCGCGGGAAGAAGGGCACGCTTGCGGCGACGATTACCACCAGAGCAAGCGCCACAGCCAGCAGCGCGCGCGCATGCCCGAAGGACCAATGCAGCAACTTGGCGTCCGCGCGCTTGAGCCAGCTCACCAACGGGCTGTCACCGGCGTGCAGCTGCTTCATGCGTGGCAACAGGTAATACGCCATGACCGGGGTCAGCGTCACCGAGACGATCATGCTCGCGAGGATAGAAACGATGTAAGCCACACCGAGCGGAGTGAACAGCCTGCCCTCGATGCCCGGCAGGACGAACAGCGGCACAAACACCAGCACGATGATTACCGTGGCATAAACGATTGCCGAGCGTACTTCCAGCGTCGCGGCCGCGATCACTTCGGCCACGGGGCGGGGCTCCGCAGCCACCCGGTTCAGCTTCAACCGCCGCAGCACGTTTTCGACGCCGACTACGGCATCGTCCACCAGTTCGCCGATGGCGATGGCAAGACCGCCGAGTGTCATGGTATTGATCGACAATCCGAAGTAATGGAATACCAACGCCGTCGCCAGGAGCGATACCGGGATCGCCATCAGCGAGATGAGCGTGGTGCGAACGTTGAGGAGAAACAGGAAGAGGATAACCGCCACCAGGATTGCGCCGTCGCGCAAGGCTTCCACCACGTTGGTCACCGAGTGCTCAATGAAATCGGCCTGCTTGAAGAGGAACGACGGCGCCGCGATGCCCGCGGGCAGACTCTTGCCAAGCTCGGCAATGGCCTTCTCGACCTCGCGGGTCAGGGTCACGCTGTCGGCGGTTGGCTGCTTTTGCACCGAAAGGATCACCGCCGGTTTGCCCTTGTAGCTGCCATCGCCGCGCTTGATGGCTGCTGCCAATTTCACGTCCGCAAGTTGCTTGAGGAGGATGGGCTGCCCATTCTTTACCGCCACCACCAGATTCTGCAGGTCCTCGAGGCGCGAACTGCGTCCGATCTGGCGGATCAACCATTCGCGCCCCTGGGCCTCGAGAAAACCGCCACTGGTGTTGGCGCCGAAATCCCTCAACGCGGCCTCAAGTTTCTCGCGCTCGATGCCAAATGCCTGGAGCTGCGCCGGGCGAAGTTCGACGCGATAACGCCGCACTTCACCGCCGATGGCGATTACCTGGGCAACGCCGGGAATAGTCAGCAGGCGCGGCCGCACCACCCAATCGGCGTATTCGCGCACCGCCATCGGGCTTACCTGAGCCGGATCGCCCGCCGGGACTTCGGCGATTGCCTGGGCGGGGAAGGCAATCAACAGGATCTCGCCCATGATCGAGGAGATTGGCCCGAGCTGCGGCACGATTCCCGGCGGCAACTGCTCGCGCACCAGGTTCAGGCGTTCGGCCACCTGCTGACGGTTGCGGTAGATGTCGGAGCCCCACTCAAATTCGACATACACGATGGACAGTCCGATGCCCGACACCGAGCGCACCCGCGTCACGCCCGGCATCCCGTTCATGCCCGATTCGATCGGGAAGCTGACCAGCTGCTCGACCTCTTCCGGCGCCATGCCGCCGGCCTCGGTCATCAGCGTCACGGTGGGCTTGTTGAGATCGGGAAAGACGTCGACCGGCATCTGTCGCAAGGTCATCGCGCCGTAAATGATCAGCAATAGCGACAGGCCGATAACGATCAGCCGCTGCTTGAGACTGGTGTGGATGATGAAATCAAACATTAACTTGCCTCACCACTGCCGTTTCCGAAGAGGGAGTTCATCGAACCTGAGACAATAGTCCTGCCCCCTCGACGACGACCCGATCTCCGTCATGCAAGCCATCGGAGACGGCTACATTCTTCGCGTCCAGCGGCTGCTGGCGTACTCGGCGGGCAACGAAGCGCTCGGCATCGGTGTGCACCCAGACGATCGACTCCCCGCTGCCGATCTTGGTCAGCGCGGCGCGCGGTACGGCAGCTCCCTTGATCTCATGCGCGGTGCGAACAATCACCTTGACCGGCTGGCCGACGGCCACGGTCGAGTTGCTGGCGACTATCCGGAACAGCAAGGGCAGCGCCTGTTCGCGCAGTTGTCTGCCGCCGCCGACGAATTTGAGTTCCAACGAGGTTTGCTCCGAAACGGCGCTGGCGGAAATCAGGGTCGCGCCTATGCCTGCATCGTAGGCCAGCGCCTCCACCGCGAGGTGGGCAGGATCGACAATCTCGAACAATATCTCCTTGGCATCGACCACCTGACCGGCGACCAGGCCGGTCGCGCTGATCACCCCTGCCGCGGGAGCCCGTAGAGGCTCGGCGACGTCGATGCTGGCGCTGACGAAAGCACGGCGTTTTTGCAGCGCTTCGCGCTCAATGCGGGCCGCTTCGACTTCCTTCTGCGGGACGGCCCCTTCGAGCTGCTCCAAACGCTTCACGCGCCCGTCGACGATGGCGTGCTGGGCTTCCAATTCAGCGAGCTGGGCCTTCTGATTGCCTCGCTCTATGGCGCTTCCTACCGGACGCAGATAGGCCAGCACTTCGCCCTTGGCGACTATTCGCCCCGGCAGTGGCATGCCTTTGGGTCCGGGGACAATGCTTCCGGCAAAGGTCGCCTGGACCCGCCCGCCGGTATCGGGATCCGCGATAACTTTGCCGTTTAGCTCGATCGTCGCCGCGATATCGCCAAGACTAATCGGCTGGGTCCGCAGCCCGAGCTGACGCTGCACGGCTTTGGGGACGAATAGACTGCCATCGGCCAGACGTTGCGGCGCTGCGGAACTGCTCATTACGCTCGCCGCGCCGGCCAAAGACGCGGCCGGTGCCGTACTGTCCTGACTGTGGTCTTCGCCGCCGTGGGCAAGCGCACCGTTCGCCACCACGGCAAGCATGCTTGCAGCGACGAGGCGTCCAAAACTGGTTCTTAGCATTTTCAAAATCCTTTGGAGTTTCGATTGCGCCACGCAACAAGCAACACGCCGCTGGCCAGCAACAGCAGGCCGGCGATGGCCCAGACGATCCACTCGCTCCAGCCATGCACATGTTTCTCGCCCACGACCGATTGCGAGGTGTCCAACGTCGCGGAAAGCAGATCGGCAGTATCGCCCGCCTCGACGGTGATTGTCAGGGGATGCCGGGCCGGGGGAATGGCTGTGGCGACGTCCATAACGTAAACACCCGGGCTCGTTTCGCCTGCGATACCCTTCAGTCCGGCGCCTTCGAGCTCGACTTTGGCTTTGATAACCGGCGCGTTGCTGGAAAAGCGGTCGACATAAACGATCAGCTTATTGTCTTCCAGGACGGCGACAACTTCGAACTCCTCGGTGGCCGCGACGGCACGCGGCGGCATGCTCTGGGTCACGGCGGGCGGAGGCGCGCCGTGGTCCTCTCCACCGTGGCCCGAGGCGGAAAATCCCGCAGCCAGCAAGGCGATTCCGATTAGCTGTCGGGTTGCGACATAACGCCAGTCTGCACCGGGATCGGCTTCGACGGAGAACATGCTTTGCTGCGCTTTCACGGCAATACTCCTAATGCTTGATTCAAACGCGAGATAGCCGCAGCGCGAGCAACATTCTGGCGGCTGAGAAAGGCTTCCGCATCGAAGGCGGCGGCGCGTATGCGCAACAGTGTTGCCAGATCGGATTCGCCGAGTGAAAAAGCTTTTTCGCTTAGGCGCAGATTTTCGGCGGATAGCTCACGTCGCTCCTGAGCCATGACGAACTGGCGTTGTGAGGACTGCAAGGTGCGCTCGGCACGCTCCAGCTCAAGGCGGACCCGAGTCTGGATGCGCAGTATTTCAGAGTCGGCCTGAGCAGCGTCGGCCCGAGCGGCGGAATTCTCGCGGCGCACCTGGGCTCCCGAAGAAAACGGAATCTTCAGCCGAATGCCGACGGAGTTGCTGTAAGGCTCCGCCGCATCCCCCCGTTCGCGCACCACCCGTAGCGCCAGCTCCGGGGCGGCACGCTGCGATTGATCAGCGACCGTCACCCTGGCGTGGGCGCTTCGAGAAGCAGCGGCAGCCGCCGCAAGTTGCGGATGCTCGTCCTGCAAGTCCTGGGTCCCCTTCCGAACTCGCCGCACAGTCGCGGATTCTTCAGGGGTATCGGTCGGCGCAGCGACGCCGGTCAGCGCGTGTAACGCTTGTTCGGCCTGGAGCAGCGTCGCCCCAGCCTCGATCACGTCAGCGCCAGCGGCATGCACTTCGGTCTGCGCCAGATTGGCATCGATGCGCGACAACTCTCCGGCCTTGTAACGCCGTTGCACGTCGGCCGCCAGTGCACGAGCGGTCTCGAGGCGACGGGCCGCCAGGGCGTCGGCATTGCGCGCGGCGGCCAACGCCCACCAGGCCTCTCGCAGCTCACCAGCCAGCTCCAACCGCATAGCTGTACGCTTTGCGGCCACCTCGGTGACGCGACTTGCCGCCTCGAGTTCGCGAGCCGCCTTTTGCCCCGGCAGCCACAGTGGCGCCGCCACTTCGAATTCGTATTCCTGCTTGCCGAGATCGTGGCTGAGCCGGTCGCTGCGGCTGCCGATGCTGACCGAGCCTGGTTCCGGGGTCGGGCCTGCGGCGACGTCTTGGGTCGCACTCGCCTCTGCCGCGCGGGCGTCCAGGGCGGCGGCCTGCGGATGCAGTTGCCAGGCTTGTATCAGCGCTTGCGCCAGGCCAGATCGTGCTGGCTGAACCGCGCCGGCGTACCCCGCCAGACTGAAAATAAGGATGCCGGCACAAACCAGTACCCACCGCGGCCAGCGAATCGATATCATGCCAATGTCAACTTTTCAGTGGCTGGCCAGCCGGGTGGCATCGAGGGCACGGCAAGAACCTACAGGAGTTGTCCTCATAGCAGCGGTTCCTTAAACAAGAAGTGCTGGTATTCTGCAAATGATTTCCCAACCGGAAGCTGACGCCCGGATTACATTTGTGTAATCTTTGGCGAGCTTCGATTCGACTAGCGCACAATCGCTGAATCGACATGAATGGGAATTGTGATGAAAATTCTTGTGGTCGAAGATGAGCCGAAAACCGGTGACTATCTCAAGCAGGGCCTGGTCGAGGCCGGTTTCGTCGTTGATCTCGCGCGCGATGGCGCAGACGGCCTGCATCTGGGCGAAACCGGCGAATATTCACTGGCGATTCTCGACGTGATGCTGCCACGGCTAAACGGCTGGCAGGTGCTTGCCGGGATGCGTAGGGCGGGTCGCGAGATGCCGGTGCTATTTTTGACGGCGCGCGATCAGGTTGAAGATCGGGTCAAGGGCCTTGAGCTGGGCGCCGACGACTACCTGGTCAAACCATTCGCCTTCGCCGAGCTGCTTGCCCGTGTGCGTTCGCTGCTTCGCCGCGGGATCCGCAGCAAGGAACCCGAGCAGATGCGGGTGGCTGACTTGGAGCTGGACTTGTTACGGCGCAGGGTAACCCGCGGCGGTCAACGCATCGACCTGACCGCCAAGGAATTCGCACTGCTGGAATTGCTGCTGCGACGGCGCGGCGAAGTGCTGCCACGGTCGTTGATCGCGTCGCAGATATGGGACATGAACTTCGATAGCGACACCAACGTCATCGAAGTGGCAGTGCGGCGGCTTCGCGCCAAAATGGACGATGGCTTCGAGCCCAAGCTCATCCGCACGGTGCGCGGAATGGGTTATGTGCTGGAGGACGACCCTGAGTGAGGCGCGGCCGCCAGTCGATCACGTTCCGCCTGACCCTGCTTTACGCCGCCGTCTCGACGTCGGTGCTGTTAGCCCTGGGGCTGCTGATCGGCGATACGGTCGAACAGCATTTCGTCGAACAGGATATGGACCTGATGACCGGCAAGCTGCATCTAGTTGCCCGCCTGCTGGAAATAGTCCGGACACCGCCCGAGCTTGACGCACTGCCGAAGCAGCTTGAGGATATGCTGATCGGCGACCACAGTCTCGCCGTCGTGGTACGCCGTCCCGATCAGCAAACGCTGTTCGCGACAGTGGGCGCAAGGTTCCCACCATCGATGCTGGAGATCGGCTCGATTATGACGCCAGCGCGTCCGCGGGTCTGGCAGCAGGATGGACCACAAGGATTGGAGCCGCGGCGGGGAATCGTCACGTTGTTGCCGACGGGAATATCGAACTTGGCTCCATTGACGGTCGCGGTTGCCGTCGACATCACGCACCATGAGTACTTCATGGACTCCTTCCGGCGCACGCTGTGGCTGTTCGTCGCGCTAGCCGCAGTCCTGGCCGGGTTCCTGGGTTGGGCCGCGGTCAGGCGTGGTTTGGCTCCCTTGCAAGCCATACGCCAGGGGGCGGCGGGAGTCACGGCCAGTCGTCTCGACTTTCGGCTCCCGGTTGATGCGGTTCCGGTTGAGTTGGCCGAACTCGCGGAGACCCTGAATGAGATGCTTGCCCGCCTCGAGGATTCGTTTCAACGTTTGAAGGATTTTTCCACAGATCTGGCGCACGAACTGCGCACACCGATCAGCAACCTGATGACGGAAACCCAGGTAGCCCTGACCAGAGTCCGCGGAGTCGAGGAGTACCGCGAAGTGCTGGCCTCGAATGCGGAGGAATACCAACGCCTGGCGCGCATGATCGGCGACATGCTGTTCCTCGCCCAGGCCGACAACGGACTGATCGTGCCCAATCGCGAACCGGTGGATCTGGCGGCGGAGGTGCGGGAGCTTTTCGATTTTTTCGATGCCCTGGCCGAGGAAAAGGCGCTGAATCTGTCGCTGGCCGGGACCGGGCAGGTATCGGGGGACAAGCTTATGTTGCGGCGAGCGCTGGCAAATCTGATCTCGAATGCGATCCGCCACACTCCGACGGGCGGCAGCATTCGCGTCGCTATCGAAAGCAGCAAAGCAGGCACCGGGCTGGCGATCGAGAATTCCGGTGAGCCTATTCCACAGGAACACCTGGCCCGGATATTTGATCGTTTCTACCGCGCCGATCCATCACGCCACGGCGGCGGCGAAGGCGCCGGTCTGGGTCTGGCCATCACCCGCTGTATCGTCCAAGCGCATGGCGGCGAGATTTTCGTCCGGCCCGGAATTGATGGCGTGTGCTTTGAAATGAAATTTCCATAACTATTCTCATGAGTGGCGGTCGACCGTTACCGGGTTTCCTAGTCGAGGGCTACGGCCGGAGAGATAAGTAATTTACAGCGAAGCGAACAAACTTATGTTCTTGCGAACACGCAGCCATTCTAGACGTCGATGTTTCTGGCTTGCAGCGCGTGAGTCTCGATAAATGCTCGACGCGGTTCGACGTCGTCCCCCATGAGAGTCGTAAAGATTTCATCGGCAGTTATGGCGTCGTCGATCTGCACACGAAGCAAGCGGCGGACCTTGGGGTCCATCGTCGTCTCCCAGAGTTGCTCCGGATTCATTTCGCCGAGCCCTTTATAGCGTTGTTTGGACAGGCCGCGGTCCACCTCGCTGAGCAGCCAGCGAATCGCGTCCGCGAAACTACTGACGACTTGCGATTTCTCGCCACGGCGGATGATGGCATCACCGGCATTCTTGTCGATCAGACCGGCAATGAGCCGCGAGGTGCGGCGGATTTGTTGATAGTCGCCGGAATGAAGGAACTCCTCGTCAATATATCCGCTTCGCAGGTTGCCGTGGCGCATGCGCTCGATGGAGAGCTGCCAGCGCTCGGTCTTATCCTCGAAAATCGGCACAATGCCGATCCCGGCAGGCAACAGCTGCGTCAGGCGGGCGGCACTGGCACGGACAGATTCCTCACGGGAAATATCCAGTTCAATATCATTGGCCAACAATGCGTGCAGAACGTCGCCGTCGATAAAGTCGCCAACTCGCTTGATGACGGCCTCTGAGAGCAGGTAGGTGCGCGCAAGCTCGCCCAGGGCCTCCCCTTCCAAAACGGCGGCTCCCGAACGAGCCGTCAGGGAAGCACCATCGAGCGCCAAGGTCAGCAGGTGCTGGTTGAGCGCATGATCGTCCTTGATGTAGAGTTCGCTTTTGCCGTGCTTGATTTTGTAAAGCGGTGGCTGAGCGATATAGATGTGCCCGCGTTCGACCAGTTCGCCCATCTGCCGGTAGAAAAAAGTCAGCAGCAGGGTACGGATGTGGGCGCCGTCAACGTCGGCATCGGTCATGATGATGATTCGGTGGTAACGCAGCTTGCTTATGTCGAAGTCCTCGACGCCTATGCTGGTGCCGAGCGCGGTCACCAGAGTGACGATCTGTTCGCTGGAAATCAGTTTGTCGAAGCGCGCCTTTTCGACGTTCAGGACCTTGCCGCGTAGCGGCAGGATCGCCTGGAATTTGCGGTCGCGGCCCTGTTTGGCAGATCCTCCGGCTGAGTCGCCCTCGACGATATAAAGTTCGCACAGCGCCGGATCTTTCTCCTGGCAGTCAGCGAGCTTGCCTGGCAGTCCAACGTTGTCCAGTACTCCCTTGCGTCGCGTCAACTCGCGTGCCTTACGCGCCGCTTCCCGAGCCCGCGCGGCGTCGACGATCTTGCCGGTGATGATCTTCGTGTCGACCGGCTTCTCAAGCAGGAATTCCGCGAGCTTTTGTGCGACCACTTCTTCGACCACTGGTCGAACCTCGGATGAGACCAGCTTCTCCTTGGTCTGCGACGAGAACTTCGGCTCCGGCACCTTGACCGACAGCACACAGGCAAGTCCTTCGCGCATATCATCACCGGTGGTCTCGACCTTGGCTTTCTTGGCCATTTCATGTTCGTCGATGTATTTATTTATAACCCTTGTCATAGCGGCGCGCAAGCCGGTTAGGTGACTCCCGCCATCCTTTTGGGGGATGTTGTTGGTAAAACACAGGACCTGTTCGGCATACGAATCGTTCCACTGCATCGCCACTTCCACCGTCATGCCGTCCTTGTTGCCGACGGCATGAAACACATTGCCGTGGAGCACGGTCTTAGAGCGATTGATGTACTCAACGAAGCCTTTGACGCCACCGGAGAAGGCGAAATCTTCTTCCTTGGCGTTGCGTTGGTCGATCAGTTTTATCTTGACGCCGTTGTTGAGGAATGACAACTCTCGCAAGCGCTTGGCGATGATGTCGTAGTGAAATTCGATGCTGCCAAAAGTATTCGGCGAGGCCAGAAAATGCACTTCGGAGCCGCGTTTTTCCGTCGTTCCGGTTTCCTTGAGCGGTTCGACGGGCACGCCGCCGCGAAATTCCATGTGGTGCTTCTTGCCGTTGCGTCGGATAGTCAGATGCAGCCAATCGGACAGGGCGTTCACCACCGACACCCCGACGCCATGCAGACCTCCGGAGACCTTGTATGAATTTGAATCGAACTTGCCGCCAGCATGCAGTTCGGTCATCACAATCTCCGCCGCGGAGCGTTTTTCCTCGTCGTCTTCCTTGATATCGGTGGGTATGCCACGACCGTTGTCCGTTACCGAAACCGAGTTGTCGGTATGAATCGTGATGACGATCTCGTCACACCACCCTGCCAGCGCTTCGTCGATGGCGTTATCAACGACTTCAAACACCATGTGGTGCAGGCCGGTTCCATCGGAGGTGTCGCCGATGTACATGCCTGGGCGCTTCCTTACCGCTTCGAGACCCTTGAGAATTCTGATGCTGCTGGAATCGTAAGTATTATCCTGCTGACCGTTGTTCTGGCCATTGTCCGGTTGCGTCATTGAGCTACTCCAATAATTCTGCTGATACTGCGCGTATTTCGTCCGCCGTAGGTATCAGATGCGCATCGGCATCACCACATACTTGAAATCTTGATTGTCAGCTAACTGAAATAATGCACTGCTATTTGCATCGCCGAGATGACATTCTATCTGTTCGTTGGATACATTATTGAGAACGTCCAGCAGATAGTTAACGTTAAAACCGATGTCAATGGTATCTCCGGAAAAGTCAATTTCAATTTCCTCTTGAGCTTCCTCACGTTCTGTATTATTTCCGATAATCTTCAAACTATTTTCTGAGAACATGAGCCTCACGCCAGGAGTTTTTTCATTCGTCAATATCTTGGCGCGCAGTAGTGATTGAAGCAGACCCTGACGCGATAGCTTGACTAATCTGGCGTGTCCTTTTGGAATGACGCGCTCATAGTCCGGGAACTTACCGTCGATTAATTTTGATACAAACTCGATAGCGCCGAAACGAAACAAGGCTTGAGTAGGCGTGAGCGCAATTTCAAGAACATCGTCGTTGTCGGCCAATTGACGGGAAAGTTCAATTACGGTCTTGCGCGGCAAAATCACTTCAATCGAGGGCAACTGTTCCCCTAAACTCTCGCTGGCATAGGCAAGTCTGTGACCATCAGTTGCAACCACACATATTTCATTTCCCTTTACCACCAGCAGCAGACCATTCAGGTAGTAACGAATGTCCTGCTGTGCCATGGCGTACTGCACCAAGGCCAGGAGTTTCTTGAATTGCTTCTGGGTCAGGCTTAAACGCGTCTGATTTCCGTCGCTCAAAGCCATACGAGGAAAATCCTCGGCTGGGAGCGTTTGCAGATTGAAGCGGCTCCGACCCGCCTTGACCTGGAGACGCTTGTCATCAAGCGTCAGACTCACTTCGTCTCCTTCCGGCAGAGCACGCAGGATGTCCTGGAGTTTGCGTGCAGCTACCGTCAACGCAATAGCTGGTCCTGGTTCGGTCACGGTATTGGTCTTAATCTGAATTTCTATGTCGGTCGCCAACAACATCAAATTCTCACCATGCTTTTCCATAAGAACGTTGGAAAGGATAGGAAGGGTATGACGTTTTTCGACAATTCCACAAACCGATTGAAGTGGTTCGAGAATTTGATTACGAGGACCTTTGAATAAGATCATATTTAAATTCCTAATAATAAATACGCAGACAACAAAACTGTGGAAAACGGTTTAATAGTCTATTTTTATAAACAGTTGCTTGTTGTATAAGTCTCTGGAGAAGCCATCTGACAGCGTGTGAATAAATGTTAGTTATTATTTAAGATGGAAATAGACATTCAGTTATCCACAATCGATCCTAGGCCAATACCTTACTTATGCATTGGTATTCCTACCCCCTTAGAGTTTGCATTAGTACGTGAACGTCGTTACCCAACTGAGCATCCTTGCTGCGCAGATCGGTGATAGTCCGGCAGGCATGGAGCACGGTCGTGTGGTCACGTCCGCCGAAGGCTTCGCCAATTTCCGGCAGGCTGTGATGGGTTAATTCTCTCGCCAGCCACATGGCGACCTGCCGAGGTCGGGCAATGGCTCGAGTGCGTTTCTTGGAGTACATTTCAGCAACCTTGAGTTTGTAATATTCAGCGACAGTCTTCTGAATCAATTCAAGGGTAAGCAAGCGGTTAATGGCACCAAAAATATCTTTCAGGGCTTCCTTCGCGACATCAATGCTGACATCTCTGCCGTGAAAACGGGCATAGGCCAGTACCTTGTTGAGGGCGCCCTCCAACTCACGTACATTGGAACGAAGATTTCTGGCAATCAGGAACGCAACGTCGTCTCCAAGTTGAATCTTGGCTGCTTCGGCTTTCTTTTTTAAGATCGCGACTCGCATTTCTGGTTCTGGTGGTTCGATTTGTACCGTCAGACCCCAATCAAAGCGAGAGACCAGACGTTCTTCGAGACCGGTTACATCCTTTGGGTAGGTATCGCAGGTTATGACAATTTGCTTCTTGGCTTCGACGAGCGCATTGAAGGCATAAAAGAACTCTTCCTGGGTACGATTCTTGTTGTTGAAAAACTGAATGTCATCAATCAACAGGAGATCAAGAGAACGGTAATACCTCTTGAAGACATCAAAGGACTTTTGCTGGTAGGCGCGCACTACATCGGCGAAATAGTCTTCGGCATGTACATATCGAATTACGACATCCGGGTTATGCCGCCAAACTTCGTTGCCCAGTGCATGAATCAGGTGGGTCTTGCCCAAACCGACACCACCATAAATGAATAGAGGATTGTAGGAGGTGCCAGGGTTCAGGGCGACCTGCTGTGCTGCAGCGCGTCCTAGGTCGTTGGCACGCCCGGTAACCAAAGTATCAAAGGTGAACGCAGGGTTTAGACGAGATTTTTCGTAGGCGGTGTCCTCGGCTCTTGACCTTGATACTTCTGTAGTTTTTGATTTCGGGAGCGGTGACGTTGATGGTGTGGCGATTGGGGTGGCAACCAGGTGTTGGGGGTTTTCTCCAAGGGCTAGACTGATGTTGACAGGCTCTGGAAAATACTGTCGGCTGAGGGTTTGTATCTGGTCCAAGTAGCGCTCACGCACCCATTGAAGGACGAATCGGTTGGGGGCAATCAGGCGCAGCTGCGTTGGCGGTTCGCCAGAAACTGAGTCGGACGATTGGCAGTCGTTTTCAAGACGAAGCGTCTTAATCCAGGTGTTGTATTGCTGCGTTGGCAGTTCTTTTTCGAACCGATTCAGGCAGGCGGACCAAAAGTCGCTCATCAGGGAAGGGGCCCGTCTAATTATTTATTTAATTTATTGATATTATTGTATTTTATTCCAGTTCTGAGAGCTTCGTTTGGCTTCCAGTGGAATTTTATCTGGTGGCATTCTAGCGGTTTTATGGGTAGTTATCCACAGGAGCACTTAAAAATACCGCTTGACAAGAATGAACTGAAAAGTTGTAATCACCGGTTCTTTTCTCCAGGAAATTTGTCATGAAACGCACATATCAGCCTTCGGTCGTTCGGCGCAAGCGTACCCACGGCTTTCTCGTGCGCATGCGCACCAAAGGTGGTCGTGCGGTAATCCGCGCGCGGCGCGCTAAGGGCCGTAGCCGCCTGGGTGTTTGAATTCACCGGCAGTGGTTGATCTGGGAAAAGGCGCTACGCATATTGAAGTCGTAGAGCGGGGTTTTCGTCACGAACACCGGTTGCACGCCGCAATCGATTTCTCACAGGTTTTTGCGGCCCGCCGCGTATTGCGCGGTGAGTTCTTTGATTTGCATTATCGTTCCAGGAACTCAAAGCCCGGTCCTGAACCGATCAGTGCGAGGATCGGTCTAGTCATTGCCAAGAAGCTGGTGAGTCGAGCAGTCCAGCGGAATTTGTTGAAGCGATTGGCCCGCGAAACCTTCCGCCACGGGCGTCAAGAGCTGCCACCGTACGATTTGGTGTTGCGATTGGCGAAGCCTCCAGGACGCACTCAGGATTGGGCGGCACGCAGGGCCTGGTGCGCCGATATCGAGGATTTACTGGTCCGCTTGCCACAATGAAGATTTCGCCAACATCCCCACTGATCGGCCTTATCCGAAGCTATAAGTTCCTGATCAGTCCGTTTCTGGGAAATCGTTGTCGTTTTGATCCGAGCTGTTCTGAATATGCCGTTGAGGCACTGAGACGCCACGGAGTGTTGCGGGGTCTATGGCTGGCGCTGCGGCGCGTATTACATTGTCATCCATGGCATCCGGGCGGTTTCGATCCTGTCCCATAGAGTTTGAAGGATTTGAAACTCTATATAATCGCCTGCCGATTCTGGCACTCTGAACTGGAAGACTGTCGATGGACAATCAACGTCTGATTTTGCTGCTGGTGTTTTCGTTTTCGCTTGTGATGCTCTGGGATGCCTGGCAGAAACAGGGCTTGCCGAAGCGAACGGCCCCAGTTGCTGCACTTCATGGTGCGGCATCTTCTGGCGCCAATTCTGTTCCGGCACCTGCTACTGCAGTGCAGGCCAGCGCCACTGCGGCGTTGCCGACTGGCCCGATAGTGCAGGAAGCAAGCCGAGCGCCGCTGACGACGGCCGTAATCAAGACCGATCTGTTTATCGCCAATATTTCTTCGCTGGGGGGTGATCTGACCCGCCTGGAACTGGTTAAGCACCATGCTACCGAGGACAAGACCAAGAACTTCGTGTTGTTCGATAACGGTGGTAAGCATGTTTACCAGGCACAGAGCGGGTTGATCGGAGGCGACCTGCCTAATCACAAATCGATTTTTCAGTTTGTTCCCGGCAGTCGCGAGCTCGGGGATGGCCAGGACATTCTCGAAGTGCGCCTCGAAACTGTCGTGACCAACGGTACGAGAGTCACCAAGACTTACACCTTCCATCGTGACAGTTATTTGATCGATGTTGGCTTCGAAATCGTCAACAAGGCTGCAAGTCCCCTTAGCGCCCATGTTTACTTCCAGATTGTTCGCGACAGCAAGCCGCCGGAAGCCGCCACAGGCGGGGCGATGGGGGTGAGTACTTTTACAGGCCCGGCGATATATACCGAGCAAGAAAAGTATCGGAAGATTGACTTTGAGGATATCGGCAAGGGCAAGGCCAAATTTGTGTCGAAGGCGGATAACGGCTGGATCGCTATGGTTCAGCATTATTTTGTGTCGGCGTGGTTACCCCGCGGAAATATTGAGCGGGAGTTTTTCATGCGCAAACTGGGCGACGACCTTTATGGTGCAGGCGTGATTCTGCCGGTGAGTGCTATCGCTCCTGGTGCCAGCGGCAAGATCATGGTGCAGCTCTTCGCCGGTCCCCAGGAGCAGGATAAGTTGGCGACAGTCGCTCCCGGACTTGAGCTTGTGGTTGATTACGGCTGGCTGACGGTGATCGCCGCGCCCCTGTTCTGGGTTCTCGAATTGCTCCACAAGCTGGTGGGCAACTGGGGATGGGCGATCATTGGCTTGACGGTACTGTTGAAGCTGATCTTCTTTCCACTCTCTGCCGCAAGCTATAAGTCCATGGCAAAGATGAAGCTCGTCACACCGAAGCTGACCAAGCTCAAGGAAACTTACGGCGATGACCGCGCGCGGCTCAACCAGGAGATGATGGAGCTTTACAAGCGGGAGAAGATCAACCCACTCGGTGGCTGTTTGCCCATCCTGGTACAGATTCCGGTGTTCATCGCGCTGTACTGGGTACTACTGGGAACCGCGGAAATGCGTTACGCCCCATGGTTGGGCTGGATTCAGGATCTTTCCGCCAAGGATCCGTACTATATCCTGCCGCTATTGATGGGCGCGACCATGTTGATTCAGACCAGGCTCAACCCCACCCCACCCGATCCAATCCAGGCCAAGGTAATGATGTTCATGCCGATCGTGTTCACCGGCATGTTCCTGTTCATGCCCTCCGGTCTGGTGCTTTACTGGACGGTCAATAACCTGCTGTCGATTGCACAGCAGTGGCAAATCACCCGCCTGATTGAGGGTGGCAAGAATACCTAGTACCCCAGACCCAAAGGTGGGCACTGGTCTTTCCGTCGACACGATTGCGGCTGTTGCCTCTGCTCCGGGGCGCGGCGGCATAGGAGTGGTCCGCGTTTCGGGTCGGGCATTGATGGAAATGGCCATGAATCTTTGTGGTCATCGTCCGCAGCCCAGATATGCCACACTGGCCACCTTCCGCGATGCCAACGGGCTCCCACTAGATCAAGGGATCTTGCTTTATTTTCCGGCACCGCACTCATTTACGGGCGAAGACATACTCGAACTGCAGGGCCATGGCGGACCAGTGGTGTTGCAGATGCTGTTGCAGCGCTGCCTGGAACTCGGCGCCCGACTCGCCGAGCCAGGAGAGTTCACGCGCCGCGCCTTCTTCAACGACAAGCTCGACCTGGTTCAGGCCGAGGCCGTCGCCGACCTTATCGATGCGTCCACGGCCCAAGCCGCGCGATCGGCGTTACGATCTCTTTCGGGCGAATTTTCGGTGGCCGTGGATGGCTTGGTCCAGGGATTAACCGATTTGCGCATGCTGATAGAGGCCACGCTCGATTTTCCGGATGAGCAACTCGGTGCGGATGAGGTCCAGATTTCGAACAAGGCAGCCGATCGTTTGGCTCAACTGCGTGCCAGTCTGGCGCAAATTCGAGCCAGGGCACAGCAAGGAAGTCTGTTGCGGAACGGTCTGAGCGTGGTCCTGGCAGGGCCGCCAAATGTCGGAAAATCCTCTTTATTGAATCGCCTTGCCGGTGAGGAGTGCGCGATTGTGACCGAGCTAGCCGGCACCACTCGCGACACGGTTCGTGAAACCATACAGCTCTCCGGCATACCGTTGCATGTTGTCGATACTGCCGGGTTGCGCGAACCTGGGGACCTTGTCGAGGAACTTGGCATAGCGCGCACCTGGCGCGAGATCGAGAAATCCGATGTAATCGTACAAATGGTGGATGCGCGAAGCGGATTGACTTCGGAGGATGAGCGATTGGCCTGGCAATTTCCCTCCGGCCGGCATTCGCGGCGAGTAATTGTTCATAACAAGTGCGATTTGGCCAATCTGCCGGCCGGTCGGCGCGAAGAAGACGGCCAGGTGCATCTGTATCTGTCAGCCCTGACGGGAGCCGGCATCGATCTCCTGCGTGACGAGTTATTGAGCATCGCCGGCTGGCATGAGCATGGTGAAAATGCGATCCTCGCTCGTGAGAGGCATATTGGCGCACTGGCATCCGCCGATTCTTATCTGGCCCAGGCAACCGTTGAATGGAGTCGTATCGAGCTATGCGCTGAGGAGTTGCGACTGGCTCAGGAAGCCATGAACAGCATTACCGGAGAATTTACTTCGGACGATCTGCTGGGCGAAATCTTCTCGAGATTCTGTGTTGGCAAGTAGATGACCATGGATCTTGACCTGTTATTCCTAGTCGGGGCAGCATTTCTCGCAGGATTGGTTGATGCCGTGGTTGGCGGAGGCGGGTTGATTTTGATTCCAGCACTTTTTGTGGCGCTCCCGCAGACGGCTCCCGCGACGATCTTGGGAACCAACAAGTTTGTGGCGATCTTTGGCACGGCAAGCGCAGCCCACAGATATTCAGTCAGTATTCAAGTGCCATGGCGCGCCGCGCTGCCGACGGCCATAGCGGCATTCTGTTGTTCCTATTTCGGCGCCATGTCTGCAGCGTCGATGCCCAAAGAACAATTCCGGCCGTTGGTGTTAGTGATGCTCGTGGTGGTTGTCGTGTATACATTTTCACGCAAGGACTTCGGCAGCATCGATCAAAATCGGCCGCATACGGCAATTGAGACCTATTGGTCTTTAATTCTGGGGGCCGGTATCGGTTTCTATGACGGGTTTTTCGGTCCCGGTGCGGGCAGCTTCCTGCTCTTCCTGTTCATTCGTTGCTTCGGTTTCGACTTCCTGCGCGCATCGGCCGCAGCGAAAATTGTGAACGTCGCAACCAATGGCGCAGCATTGATCTATTTCAGCATCACAGGGCACGTGCTGTGGGCGGTCGCGCTGGTATTGGCAATCTTTAATATCGGCGGCGCATTGCTGGGTTCGCGCCTGGCGTTGCGATACGGCAGCGGGTTTGTACGCCGCGTATTTCTGGGAGTGGTGACGGTGCTAATCGGCAAATTCGGCTACGATACGATTGCCTGAGGCTCGAGGAATGCGTTATGATTCAAAATAAAGGACATAGTTAACAATCTTGTATCATCAATAGTTGAATCTTGATTGTTCCGGGACTTGTTGGAGAGATCCATATGTTTCGTTTCGTCAATTTCGTCAAATTGGAAACCATAGGAGGAATGAATGAATTGCAGAATGTTGCTAGTAGCGCTGGGACTGACCTTTGTCGCCAGCTTGGCGCGCGCCGATGTCAACGTGGGCGTGCTGGTTTCGGCAACCGGCCCGGCGGCCTCGCTCGGCATTCCGGAGAAGAACACTTTCGCCTTGATGCCGACCAGCGTTGCCGGGCAGAAGATCAACTACATTGTTCTTGACGACGGCTCGGATACTACCAAGGCGGTTACGAATACCAAGAAACTCCTCAGCGAGGACAAAGTCGACGTGATCGTCGGGTCGACCATCACACCTAATTCGCTGGCAATGGTCGATGTCGTGGCGGAAGCGGAGACCCCGATGATTGCAATGGCGGCGTCGGCGCGAATAATCGATCCGGCGAATCCCAAGACGCGCTGGGTGTTCAAGACACCCCAGAACGACGCGCAAATGGCTGTGGCAATTGTCGGGCACATGAGCAAAGCGGGGGTCAAGACCGTAGCCTTCATCGGATTCTCTGATGCTTACGGCGAAGGGTGGTGGAATGAGTTCTCCAAATCAGCCGAGGCCCGTGGAATCAAGATCGTCGGCAACGAGCGTTATAATCGCAGCGATACTTCCGTGACCGGGCAAGTACTCAAGATCATGACCGCAAACCCGGAGGCCGTATTGATTGCCGGCTCTGGAACGCCCGCTGCATTGCCGCAGGCGACACTGAAGGATAGGGGTTATAAGGGCGCCATTTATCAAACCCACGGGGTGGCGAACAACGACTTCCTGCGGGTTGGCGGCAAGAGTGTAGAGGGTACGATTCTGCCGGCGGGACCGGTATTGGTCGCCGATCAATTGCCGGATACAAATCCAATCAAGAAATCAGCCTTGACCTATGTCCATAAATACGAAGCGGCGTATGGGCCCGGCAGCGTTTCCACTTTCGGCGCACATGCATGGGACGCGGGGCTGCTGCTGGCGAATGCGATTCCGATCGCATTGAAGAAAGCTAATCCTGGCAGCAAGGAATTCCGTGCGGCGTTGCGCGATGCTCTTGAGTCCACCAAAGAACTGGCGGGCGCCCATGGTGTCTTCAACATGAGTCCGCAGGATCATCTTGGGTTCGATCAGCGCGCGCGCGTTATGGTCCAGATCAAGGATGGCAAGTGGAAGCTTGAGGAGTGATATCCGGGAGGCGTGCCGGATTAACATCTTGACACGCTGATCGCTTTACAGGGGCGCCTCGATATTGTCGGCGCCTTTGTTTTTTGAAAGTCCGCTGCATGGATCTGCAAATCGCGCTGCTGTTGGGGCAGGACGGCATCACCAACGGTGCCATATACGCATTACTGGCGCTGGCTCTGGTATTGATCTTTGCGGTCACCCGGGTGATCTATATTCCGCAAGGCGAATTTGTCGCCTTCGGAGCTTTGACCTTGGCCAGCCTTCAGGCAGGAAAGACGCCTGGAACCCTGTGGCTGTTGCTCGGTGCCGGTGTTGCCATCACCCTAATCGACGGAGTCCTCGCCGTCCGTGCGGACGCCTTGCACCGTCTGCCGCGAGTATTTCTGTGGAACCTTGCCTATCCGCTGTTGGCAGCAGCGGTGGTGTACTTCATGAAACCCGCCGGGCTTCCGATGTTGGCCCAGATAATGCTGGCGCTTGCGCTGGTAGTTCCGCTTGGCCCGATGATTTACCGCCTCGCTTACCAGCCGCTGGCTGAAGCCTCGGTGCTGGTCTTGCTGATAGTTTCAGTGGCGGTGCATTTGACGCTGGTCGGACTGGGCCTGTTGTTTTTTGGTGCGGAAGGTTCCCGCACGCCGCCTTTCAGCGACGCCTCATTCGATATCGGCAGCATTCGCGTAACCGGCCAGACTTTGTGGGTGCTGGTTTCAAGCACTCTGCTGATCGTCGCCCTCTACTTGTTTTTCGATCGTACCCTGTATGGCAAGGCTCTGCGGGCCACGGCGATCAATCGCGTCGGCGCGCGACTTATGGGCATATCGACGACTATGGCAGGCAAGCTGTCGTTTTTTCTTGCCGCGCTTATTGGCGCCTTCTCAGGCATCCTGATCGCGCCGATCACGACGATTTACTATGACACGGGATTCCTGATCGGATTGAAAGGATTTGTCGCCGCCATCGTCGGAGGACTGGGGAGTTACCCGATCGCGGCGGCGGGCGCGATCCTCGTAGGTCTACTGGAATCGTATTCATCGTTCTGGGCCAGCGCGTTCAAGGAAGTGATCGTCTTCAGTTTGATTATTCCGGTGCTGGTCTGGCGCTCCTTGACTACTCATCATATCGAGGAGGAAGAATGATGCGGCGGCGGACCGTGATGCTCGCCGGCTTTCTCGTGCTGTTGGCGCTGGTCCCACGTCTACTCCCGGAATTCTATGTAACGCTGCTCAACTATATCGGTCTGTACGCGATCGTGACGCTTGGGCTGGTGCTGCTCACCGGTGTCGGCGGCCTGACTTCGTTCGGCCAGGCGGCGTTCGTCGGTCTCGGCGCTTATACCACTGCCTATCTGACCACCGCTAGCGAATTGCCAGGCTGGCTCGCACCCTTTGGCGCGTCCCCGTGGCTGGCGTTATTGGCGGGGTTAGCGCTTACTGCGGTGGTGGCCCTGGTTCTAGGGGCCCTGACTCTGCATCTATCTGGCCATTACTTGCCTCTTGGCACCATCGCCTGGGGCATTAGCCTGTACTTCCTTTTTGGCAACATCGAGCAGCTCGGAGGACATACCGGGATCACCGGAATTCCGTCATTGTCAGTCTTCGGATTGGAGGTGAAATACGGCAGGGAATTCTACTACTTGATCTGGGTTATGCTGCTGCTGGCACTCTGGCTGACTCAAAACCTGCTTGATTCGCGTGAGGGTCGGGCAATCCGCGCACTCAAGGGGGGAACCCTGATGGCGGAGGCCATGGGTGTCGATACGGCGCGCTCCAAGACCGTGATCTTTCTGATAGCCGCGCTGTTTGCCTGTGTGTCCGGATGGCTCTATGCTCACTTGCAGCGCTTCGTCAATCCGACGCCGTTTGGTCTGCAAATCGGCATCGAATACCTGTTCATGGCCGTCCTTGGCGGCGCTGCCCACGTATGGGGCGCCTTGATTGGCGCCGGCGTCATTACGGTTCTCAAGCAATGGCTGCAGGACCTGCTGCCAAAGTTGCTTGGTAGCAATGGTAACTTCGAAATGGTTGTATTCGGCTTGATGATGGTGGTCATGTTGCAGCGCGCCCGCGATGGTCTCTGGCCGATAATTGCCCGACTTGACCAAGGCAGCACGGTGGAAAATGACAAGTTAAGGGTGGCACCTCAGGCCAAATTGCTGCCAAAGAGAACCTTGCCGTCATCCGGCACGCCGCTCCTTGAGCTAAAGGATGTCGTAAAGAAATTTGGCGGCCTCGTCGCCAGCAACAACATGAACCTGTCCTTGCAGGCCGGTGAGGTCCTTGCCTTGATAGGACCCAACGGCGCAGGGAAAAGTACTGTGTTTAACTGCATCTCCGGCGTCGACAGGGCTACTTCGGGCGAAATTCGCTTTCTGGGTGAGCGCGTAGACAAACTGAATTCGCGCGAAATTGCCAGGCTAGGAATGAGCCGAACATTCCAGCACGTGCGCCTGCTGTCGACCATGAGTGTTCTGGAAAATGTGGCAATCGGCACCCATCTACGGGGAGAGAAGGGAGTGATTTCGGCATTGCTGCACCTGGAGCGCGTAGAGGAGCAACGACTGATGGGCGAAGCGGCTCGACAGATCGAGCGCGTCGGCCTGACGGAATACATGTTCGCCCAGGCGGGCAGTTTGCCACTGGGCCAACAGCGAATTCTCGAAATAGCCCGGGCGCTTGCTGCCGATCCATGCTTGCTGCTGCTGGATGAGCCCGCCGCCGGCCTGCGCTATTTGGAGAAACAGGCACTCGCTGAACTGCTCAGGAGATTGCGTTCGGAGGGCATGGGAATTCTTTTGGTTGAGCATGACGTCGAGTTCGTCATGGGATTGGCCGACCACGTTGTAGTGATGGAGTTCGGTGAAAAAATCGCCGAGGGCTTGCCTGAGCAGGTTCGCCAGAACCCAGCGGTACTGGAAGCTTATCTGGGGGGCGTGGCATGAGTGGCGCGTCGCCAACGCTCGAGGGAACGTCGGCAGCCCTTGAGATCACCGGGCTTTGCGTTTCCTATGGCAAGGTTGAGGCATTGCACCGGGTCAACATCCGGGTCGAGCAAGGCCGGATTGTCACTGTGATCGGGCCGAATGGCGCGGGGAAGACTACCATGCTCGCCGCCATAATTGGATTATTAAGGCGTACCCAAGGGGAGTTAAGGTATTTCGGCGAAGTCTTGGGGGAAATCGAAGTCGAACGCTTGGTGTCACGCGGCATGAGCCTGGTCCCGGAAAAGCGGGAGCTGTTCGGCGAAATGAGCGTGGAAGACAACTTGTTGCTAGGTGCTTTCATGCGACATCGCCTCGGTCATCGCGACCAGCGGGAGACAATTGAGCGGGTTTATCATCTATTTCCTCGCCTCAAGGAACGCCGTGACCAAATGGCCGCGACATTATCGGGTGGGGAACGCCAAATGCTCGCGCTCGGTCGTGCTTTGATGGCCAGGCCGAGGCTGCTGCTGCTCGATGAACCGAGTCTGGGGCTGGCACCGTTGATCGTGCGCGAGATATTCAGGATCATTGCCGAATTGAAGCAGAGTGGCGTGTCGATACTGTTGGTCGAACAGAATGCGCGCGCGGCGCTGCAAGTTGCGGACTATGGCTATGTTCTGGAGACCGGGGAGATCGCGATCGAAGGTCCGGCGGCCGAATTGGCCGACAACCGAAAGGTCATTGAAAGTTACCTCGGACTGGGCGGCAAGCGCTAGGTTGTTTCACGTGAAACACAGTGCATTCTCGGGGATGCATCCTGTTTCACGTGAAACAATTCAAATTCCGCAAGCAAAAGCGTATGATTGCGCCTCTTTTCCCCGGCCAAGCCTAGATGCTATTCCCTACCCACTTTGACGTCATCGTCATTGGTGGCGGCCACGCCGGTACCGAGGCTGCGCTTGCCGCGGCTCGCGCCGGCGCGAAGACACTGCTACTGACGCACAATATCGAAACGCTGGGGCAGATGTCGTGCAATCCGTCGATCGGAGGCATCGGTAAGGGTCATTTGGTCAAGGAAATCGACGCCTTAGGCGGTGCGATGGCGGCCGCAACCGACGAGGCCGGAATTCAGTTCCGCATCCTCAATTCAAGCAAGGGCCCGGCAGTTCGTGCGACCCGTGCCCAAGCTGATCGCATTCTCTACAAGGCGGCTATCCGTCGCCGGCTTGAGAACCAGGCAAATCTGACGTTGTTCCAGCAAGCCGTTGACGATCTGACGCTAAATGGCGACCGAATTACGGGCGTCGTAACTCAACTTGGCGTACGTTTTGAATCCGCAACGGTGGTGTTGACCGCCGGTACATTCCTTAGCGGATTGGTGCATATCGGACTGACCAATTACGAAGCCGGTCGTGCCGGCGATCCACCGTCAGTTTCGCTGTCGAATCGTTTGCGCGAGTTAAGACTGCCGGTCGGACGCCTCAAGACTGGTACGCCACCACGTCTGGACGGCCGTACCATTGACTTCGCGTCACTGAAGATTCAGCCGGGGGACGATCCTGCTCCGGTGTTTTCCTTCCTGGGCAGGCGTGAACAGCATCCGCGCCAGGTACCTTGCTGGTTAACCGAGACGAATGCTCAAACTCATGAAATAATTCGCAAAGGGCTCGACCGTTCACCGATGTTTACGGGGGTGATTGAAGGAGTCGGTCCACGCTACTGCCCCTCAATCGAAGACAAGATCCACCGTTTCTCCGGCAAGGACAGCCACCAGATTTTCCTCGAACCGGAAGGTCTGGATACCCATGAGATCTATCCGCAGGGCATATCCACCAGCCTGCCTTTCGATATACAGCTGGGGCTGGTCCGTAGCATGCGCGGACTCGAAAATGCCCATATCTTGAGACCCGGATACGCGATTGAATATGATTATTTCGATCCGTGCTGTCTCAAGTCCTCCCTTGAGACCAAGTCCGTCTCCGGCCTATATTTCGCCGGCCAAATCAATGGCACGACCGGTTATGAGGAAGCCGCGGCACAGGGTTTACTGGCGGGTATCAATGCGGCGCTAAGGGTTCAGGGCAAGGCATCCTGGTGTCCACGACGCGACCAGGCATACCTCGGGGTTCTGGTGGATGATTTGATTACGCGTGGAATCTCTGAGCCGTATCGAATGTTTACCAGCCGGGCTGAATATCGTCTGAGCCTTCGCGAGGACAATGCCGATTTGCGTCTGACCGAAATCGGGCGTGAGCTGGGGCTGGTGGATGATTTCCGCTGGGAAGCTTTCAATCGCAAACGCGACGCCATTGATGCCGAGACCGAGCGATTGAAGACGACCTGGATTAACCCTAGAAACATCGATCCTGTCGACGCCCTTGGCGTTTTCGGCCAGCCTCTGGAACGTGAATATTGTCTACTGGAGTTGCTGCGACGGCCACAGGTGAGCCATGCCGCACTTCAGACTCTGGATCCGAACCGAAAACGGAACCCGGAGTCAACCAATATTGATCCGAAAGTAATCGAACAGATAGAGATCCAGGCCAAATATCGGGGCTATATCGAGCGGCAGCAGGAAGAGGTGGCGAAGAGTGAAACACAGGAGAGCCTGTGCCTGCCAGCCGGCTTCGACTATAACGCAGTACACGGCTTGTCCATTGAGGTGAGGCAGAAGCTCGAGCAATATCAACCTGAGACCTTAGGTCAGGCGTCGCGTATTCAGGGTATGACACCCGCGGCCATTTCGTTGTTGCTGGTACATCTGAAACGTCATTCTCAACCCGCGAAACGGCGCGCATGAATCGGACGGTATCCGAACAAATCCATGGTGGCGTTCGCCAGTTGGAACTGGACCTGTCGACCGATTCCGAGGGCAAACTCGGCGCCTATCTCAGCCTCCTGACCAAGTGGAACCGGGTATACAATCTAACCGCGGTGCGTGATGAAAGCATGATGGTGAGCAAGCATTTGCTCGACTCATTGGCCGTGTTGCCCTATCTCGACACGAGATCAACAATCATTGGATCGCTTGCAGATGTCGGAAGTGGCGGCGGCTTGCCTGGCATCCCTCTGGCGATTGCCCGGCCAAAACTCAAAGTTGAACTGATTGAGGCAAGCCAAAAAAAAGCTAGCTTCTTGCGACAGGCTCAAATCGAACTCCACCTCACCAATGTGAGCATTCACTGCGGTAGAGTCGAAAGGTATAAGCCGACAACGCGATTTGATGTAGTAATCTCGCGGGCCTTTTCCAGCCTCGCTGATTTCGTCCGGCTCGCCGCCCATTTGCTTGCTCCCGAAGGCCGCCTGTTGGCAATGAAGGGTGCGCAGCCGCAGGATGAGATTGATCTGCTGCCCTCAGGGTGGACTATCTTGCAAAGCATTCCCTTGGCCGTGCCGGAACTCGCCGCGCGGCGGGACCTCATCGTCATTGACAGGATGTAACAGGTTATAAACATGCATATTTTTGCCATAGCCAATCAAAAAGGTGGTGTCGGGAAGACCACCACGACAGTTAACCTTGCGGCGGCGCTTGCGGCGAATGGTCAGCGCACGCTGTTGGTGGATCTCGATCCGCAGGGCAACGCCACCATGGGCTCAGGCGTGGATAAGCGCGGATTGAAAACGTCGGTGTATCAGGTGCTGTTAGGCCTCGCCAGCTTGGCGGACGCTCGGACGTCTTCCCCGGCCGGCAAGTTCGATCTGCTCCCGGCGAATCGGGACCTGGCCGGCGCAGAAGTAGAAATGGTGGAGCTTGAGCGGCGTGAAACGCGCCTGAAGGAGGCGCTCGCGCCGCACGCTGCCGACTATGATTTTGTCCTCATTGATTGCCCGCCGTCGCTTTCATTGTTGACACTTAACGGGCTTTGCGCTGCGCACGGGGTCGTCATCCCGATGCAATGCGAATATTATGCCCTGGAAGGGCTGTCGGATTTGGTCAACACCATCAAGAAAGTGCACGCCAACCTCAATCGGGACCTGAAGATCATCGGGTTGTTGCGAGTAATGTTCGACACTCGCGCAACACTCGGACACCAGGTGTCGGCGGAGTTGGAACAACACTTTGGCGACAAAGTCTTCAAAACCATCGTTCCCCGTAATATTCGCCTCGCCGAAGCGCCCAGTTATGGTATTCCAGGGGTCCTATTCGACAAGATGGCGAAGGGCGCACAAGCCTATCAAGCCTTCGCGAACGAGATGATCGAACGCGTGAAGACCATCTAAAGGTACATAAATTCCATGAACCCCCCCAAATTAGCAAAACACAAGGGACTGGGCCGCGGCCTTGGCGCTCTGCTGGATGCCAACACGGGTCCGGAGTCGACCCGCCAGGACACTTTGCACGTGACAGCCCTGCAGCCGGGTAAATATCAACCGAGGACCCGCATGGATCAGGATTCCCTCAACGAATTGGCCGCGTCGATCAGGGTTCAGGGAGTCATGCAGCCGATCCTGGTGCGTCCTCTGGGCGAGGGCAAGTACGAGATCATTGCGGGCGAACGGCGCTGGCGGGCGGCGCAGCTGGCGGGGATGAACGAAGTACCGGCGCTGGTGAGGGATATCCCGGATGAAACGGCACTGGCGATGTCCCTGATCGAGAACATCCAGCGCGAAGACCTTAACCCGCTTGAAGAAGCTGCGGGAATTCAACGACTGATAGACGAATTTTCCCTGACCCATCAGGCCGCTGCAGACGCAGTCGGACGTTCGCGCCCGGCTGCCAGCAACCTGCTGCGCCTGCTGCATTTGGCCAAGCCGGTACAGGAATGTCTCTTTTCCGGAGAACTTGACATGGGCCACGCCCGTGCGCTGCTCCCTCTGGCCAAGAATGACCAGGCCCGGATCGCGGCGCAAGTCGTACACAAGGGCCTTTCAGTTCGCGAAACCGAAAAACTGGTCCAAAGGGAATTAAATCCTCCAGCACCAAAGTCGACAAAGCCCAAGGCGGACCGTGACCTGCTGCGACTTGAAGAGGAACTGGCCGACAAGATCGGTGCGCCGGTCAGGCTGGTGGCAAACAACCAGGGGATCGGAAATCTGACCATAAGATTCAGCAGCCTCGAACAACTCGAAGGTATTCTCGAACGGTTGCGGTGAGCGGAAATCAATGACTCCTGATTCTCGGACCAAGCATGATCTAGATCAACCATGCCGTCTATTCGGTCAAGTTCCGATTGACTCGATTAAAGTCGTCCGATTACAATTCTTGGGTTTTGTGCCGCTCGCTGAGGCTTCTCCAGGCTGGCGCAGGCAACAGAGTGCGATAAGTAGCGCAAGTTATGCTTGACTCGGGGCATCCGCTGAGAAGCGTTCTGCGTTGGCAAGTCGTCGCGACGATGTTGTTGGCGGTGGTTGGTGCCTGGCTGGTCGGCTTGCATGGAGCAATTTCTGCACTGCTCGGAGGTGCGGTGGCTGTCGCGGGAGGACTGGTATTTGCCTGTCTTGCCACCCCGCCGAAGACACAATCCCGGGATCCAGGACTCGCCTGGGAGGGTCTGGGGCGTATCCTGAAGGCCGAGGGCGCTAAAGTGCTGGTGATCGTGACCTTGCTTGGCCTGGTGTTGGCAACGTACAAGGAAGTCGTGATTGTGGGATTCATTGGAACCTTCATAGTTGCAGTGATAATTTTTTCGATGGCTATTTTCCTCCGCAACCCTGCGCAGCTCGATGCAGGCAAACAAAATGTCGACTGAAACCCTCACTCCCACCTCATACATCAATCACCATTTGACGTTCCTGACCAAGCCTGTCGGCGACGGTACATTCTGGACATTGAATCTGGATTCGCTGCTGACCGCTATTCTATTGGGCGTGATCGGATTCGGATCTATCTGGCTGGTCGTGCGTGGAGCCACCTCGGGTGTGCCCAACAAGAAACAAGCATTTGTGGAATTGGCAATCGAGTTTGTGGATGATCAAGCCAAGGCGATCTTCCATGGCGAGCGCCACAAGTTCGTTGCCCCCATGGCGCTGACAGTATTCGTCTGGGTACTCTTGATGAATGCCATGGATTTTCTGCCGATCGACATCATGTCGGTGTTCTACCGGGACGTATTGGGACAAACCTACTGGCGCGGAGTTCCCACGGCAGACATCAATACCACTTTCGCCCTGGCGCTGTCGGTCTGGCTGTTGATGATCTTTTTCAGCATCAAGGTGAAAGGTCTGGGCGGCTGGATACACGAGTTGTTCTGTACTCCGTTCGGATCAAACCCGCTGCTCTGGGTGTTTAACCTGATGTTCAATCTGGTCGAGTATATTTCGAAGCCACTGTCACATTCCCTGCGGTTGTTCGGCAATATGTACGCTGGCGAAATAATTTTCATGCTGTTGGGCATGTGGGCCGCAACCGGCGTAACCGGCGTCATTTTCGGAGCAGTCCTGGGTGTCGGCTGGTCGATCTTCCACATCCTGATCGTAGCCTTGCAAGCATTCATTTTCATGATGTTGACCATCGTCTATATCTCGATGGCGCACGAAAGTCACTAACTCGTCTTTCAATCGTCTCTTAACCACCTGCAAGTTCGAAAGGAACGCAAATGGACAAACTCCAATATCTGGCAATGATCCAAGCCTATACCGGTGTCGGCATCGGTCTCATCATTGGCTTGGGCGCCGCCGGCGCTTGTATCGGTGTGGGCATAATGTGCTCGCGCTTTCTTGAAGCCGCCGCTCGCCAGCCGGAGCTGATGAATGCACTCCAGGCCAAAGTGTTCCTGTTGCTTGGCCTGATCGACGCATCTTTCATCATCGGCGTTGGTCTTGCCATGTTGTTTGCATTTGGCAATCCGCTGCTCGCCGTCATTCAAACCGCGCATTGATCGGCGGTTTTCAATAGATACCGGCCAGGGAGTAGCCATGAACATCAATTTAACCCTGATCTCCCAGGCGATTGCATTCGCGGTTTTTATCTGGTTTACCGTGAAATTCGTCTGGCCGCCGATGCTGACGGCCATAACCGAACGCCAGAAAAAAATCGAGGAAGGCCTCGCTGCCGCCGAACGCAGCAAGAAGGATCTCGAACTGGCACAGGCCCGCTCGACGGATACGTTACGCGAAGCCCGTGAAAAATCAACCGAGATGATCGGCGGCGCCGAGCACCAGGCAGCCCACATTATCGAAGATGCGCGTGCGGAAGCGACCCGGATTATCAGTTTGGCGCGTGTTGCCGCGGAAGGCGAAGCGACCGTTGCTGCTCAGCGCGCCAAGGAGAACTTGCGCGACCAGGTAGCCCTCCTTGCGGTCGTCGGTGCCGAAAAGATCCTGCGTCGCGAAGTGAATGCTCAAGTCCATAGTGAGCTACTCGCCAGCTTGAAGTCGGAGCTCTGAGAATCCATGGCTGAAAACGTCACACTCGCGCGACCGTATGCCGAAGCGACCTATCAGCTTGCATTGGCAGGCAACGCGCTGGCGGAATGGTTCGAGGTGCTGGAACAAATGGCGGCGGTAGCCGCCCATCCAGAAATGCGTGCTTGTATCGACAACCCGCGAATGTCGGCTGACGACCTTACGCAAATGTTTCTTGACGCGGTTGATGGGGAACTTACAGCGGATCAGAGAAGTCTCGCCAGTTTGCTCGTGGAAAATCGTCGCCTGGGTGTCATGTCGGAAATTCGAGAATTGTATCTGGAGCTAATGAATGCTCATGAGGGAATCAGGGATGCGCAGATCACTTCAGCATTCCCTCTGGATGATGCAAGTCTTGACCGGCTGGTGGCAGATCTGGAGCAACGCTTCAAGTGCAAGATTCAAGCGACCGTCAACGTCGATCCCGAACTGATCGGTGGAGCCCGCATTGCGGTCGGCGATCAGGTGATCGATGCCTCGGTCCGCGGCAAACTCGCCGCGATGAGCGCAGCCCTAAAGAACTAGGAGTATTACAAATGAACCTCAATCCTTCTGAAATCAGCGATCTGATCAGAAACCGGATCCAGAAGCTGGATCTTGCCGCAACCTCCCGCACCGAAGGCACGGTGGTATCAGTGTCGGATGGCATTTGCCGGCTGCATGGACTGGCCGATGTGATGCAGGGCGAAATGTTGGAGTTTCCGGGCAACACCTTCGGGCTGGCCTTGAATCTGGAGCGAGACTCGGTCGGCGCCGTCATCATGGGCGAGTACGAGCACATCTCCGAAGGCGACACTGTAAAATGCACTGGTCGAATTCTCGAAGTGCCGATCGGCCCCGAACTGCTGGGCCGTGTCGTCAATGCCCTGGGCGAACCGATCGACGGCAAGGGTCCGATTACCGCCAAACTCTCCGACAAGATCGAAAAAGTTGCCCCCGGCGTGATCTGGCGCAAGTCGGTTTCACAGCCGCTACAGACCGGATTGAAATCCATCGACTCGATGGTACCGATCGGCCGGGGCCAGCGCGAGTTGATCATCGGCGACAGGCAGACCGGCAAGACCGCGGTTGCGGTCGATACCATTATCAACCAGCGCGGCGAGGATGTCTTTTGCATCTATGTGGCGATCGGACAAAAGGCTTCAACCGTTGCCAACGTGGTGCGAAAACTGACCGAGGCCGGCGCGATGGAATACACCATTATCGTCGCCGCAACAGCGTCGGAGTCCGCGGCGATGCAGTTCCTCGCACCCTACTCGGGTTGCACCATGGGCGAGTACTTCCGTGATCGCGGCATGGACGCCCTGATCATTTATGACGACCTGACCAAGCAGGCCTGGGCCTACCGCCAAGTCTCGCTACTGCTGCGCCGGCCGCCAGGGCGCGAAGCCTATCCCGGCGACGTGTTCTATCTGCACAGCCGCCTCCTCGAACGCGCGGCCCGCGTCTCCGAAGCCTGGGTGGAAAAGTTCACCAACGGTGAAGTCAAGGGCAAGACCGGATCGCTGACCGCCCTTCCGGTGATCGAAACGCAGGCCGGCGACGTCACTGCCTTTGTTCCAACCAACGTGATATCGATTACCGACGGACAGATATTCCTCGAGACCGACCTGTTCAACGCCGGCATTCGTCCGGCCATCAACGCCGGCATTTCGGTGTCGCGCGTCGGCGGCGCCGCCCAATGCAAGGTGATCAAGAAGCTCGGCGGCGGCGTGCGCATGGCGCTTGCCCAGTATCGCGAACTCGCGGCGTTTGCCCAGTTCGCTTCCGACCTCGACGAGACCACGCGCAAGCAACTCGAGCGTGGCCGGATCGTCACCGAGTTGATGAAACAGGCGCAATACTCGCCGATGAAAGTCTCTGAGATGGCGGTGACCTTGTTTACGGTCACCAAGGGCTACTACGACGACGTCGACCTCAAGCGCGCCATGTCTTTCGAAGCCGGTCTGATGGGGTACCTGAAGCAGAGCGATGCCGCGCTGCTGAGCAAGATCGAGAGTACCAAGGATCTCGACGCCGTTGGCGAGAAGGCCCTGATTCTGGCGGTCGAAGCCTTCAAGAAGACCTGGGCCTGATGCCCGCCGAACGGAGCTGACCATGGCGAGCGGCAAGGAAATACGCACCAAGATCCTGAGCGTGCAAAACACGCGCAAGATCACCAAGGCCATGGAA
>Ga0163199_1000096_pt1 | contig 54334 bp, 60 predicted proteins | sample PL_2010_150m_FD_113537 | JGI IMG/M metagenome (GOLD analysis project Ga0163199, IMG submission 113537) | Freshwater microbial communities from Powell Lake, British Columbia, Canada to study Microbial Dark Matter (Phase II) - PL_2010_150m | ecosystem: Environmental > Aquatic > Freshwater > Lake ...
CAGCAGAATAAGATTATTGGCCAGCACCGCTCCTATCGAGACAACCGCGGTTAGAATAATACAGGTATAATACTGGAGTAGCTGCGGCCTGCCTTTCATAAAGGTAAAAGAGTAAATTATGGTCAAGACGAAAAATAAACCGATAGCTAAAGCTACAAAACCGCAAAGCTGATCCAATTTAAACCACGGATATAAGAATAGACTATTCATTTATCGCTGCATCCTTTATAAAACTGGCGGCTTGAGCCTGAATTGGCTTAAGTGAACCCCGCCTCTTCATTACTTTATATTCGCTAGATTCCGGGTTATTTTCTGAACATGGTAATAAATCGCGGCGGTAAAATCCAGCATATTCAAAAACATATTGCAGGCAAAAGGGCTACATACCCCTTCAATCAATCTCTGGTTGTGCCGCTTGCGATATTCATCCACGAGACTGTCAATATGCCCTTGTTTATTTAAAACTCCTTTCAACAAATACGGATTATCTCTCTCTAAGGCTAAAACTACCTCTTCCAAGGCCTTCTCGGTTTTAAGATATAATTCACCGTATTCCTTAACTGCAACGTCGCTAAAAAGCAACTTTTCTTCAATCTTTATCTGCACCCTCTCCAATATATCCTTACAATAATCCCCGATTAATTCTAAGTCTCCTACTACATCAGTGAAAACAATAATTTTAGCCTTTTCTTCCTTTTGTATTTGGGGGCTACGGCCTAACTCTACTAAATCCGCGGTCAGTTTCATATTGAAATCGTTTAGCCTAGTTTCTTCATTCAAGGCAGCTGACAATAAATCCAGGTCATGCTCCATAAAAGCCCGGTAAGTTAGTTTCAGCATCCCTAAGGCAACACCAGACATATCGGTTAATTTTATTCTTAAACTATTGAGGTCCTGCATTGTATAACTCCTGCAATTTCTTAGTTTTCTCCTGGGATAATTTTATGAGGTCCCAACCGTTCATTATTTGCTTATTGTCTGGTTTGTTGATTACTGCCACCCGCTCAGTACAGCAATAGCAGGGATCAACCGCAGCCAGGGTAATTGTGGCGTCGGAAATTGTACCTCCCACTGCCGCCACTTTATTCGAGGCCACATTCATATAACTGGGTGCGCGGATCTTATGCCTAATCGGCCGGTTCGTACCGTCGCTTCTTATATAATGAAAACATTCTCCGCGAGGGGCCTCTACCCTGCCAATGCCCTCTCCTGGAGGCACATCTTTGACATTGGCATCTATTTCTCCTTTTGGCATTTTATCCAGAGACTGCCTGATAATGTGTATTGATTCGTAAAGCTCCAGAATACGCACCACGGTCTTGGCAAAGATATCCCCCTCTTTCTCGATAATCACATTCCAGTCCACCCGACCATAAACGCCATAAGGATCATCCTTGCGCACGTCAATATTTATCCCAGATGCCCGGGCAGTAGGGCCAACTACGCACCAGTCAATAGCCTGTTTTTTCGTTAGGATACCAATGCCTTTTAACCTGGCCTGAATCACCGGATCATCCATTACTGCGCCTTTAAACATATCTACCGCCGGAATTAATTCATCAAGGGTCTTCTTCAATATTGGTATATCTTCCTCTTTTATATCCCGGCGTATGCCCCCTACTTTAAACATGGCATAACTTTGGCGGTTGCCGGTAATCATTTCAAAACAATCTAAGATCGGCTCGCGATATCTCCAGGCCCACATCCAGACTGTATTGTAACCGATAAAGTGACCGGCCAAGCCTAACCATAGCAAGTGGCTGTGTATTCTCTCTAACTCATTTACGATCGTGCGGATATAGAGCGCCCTCTCAGGCACAATGCGGGCTTCTCCGCCTAATATTTCCTCCACAGCTAAAACATAGGCATAAGGATGACTGGAAGAACAGATACCGCAAATCCGCTCCACTAAGAAGGCCACCTGGTCAAAGTGTTTACTTTCGGAAAGCTTCTCTATGCCCCTATGGTTGTAGCCGATAATAATATCTATATCTACTACCTTTTCTCCCTCGACATAAAGTTGGAAGAACTCCGGTTCTTCCTGTAAGGGGTGATAAGGGCCTATCGGAACAATAACCTTATGACTCATTTTACGTTTGTTGTTGTTTGTTGTTGTTTGTGGAAGTTTATTGCGTTAACGCAATAAACGCTATAAACGCGATCAACCTTCATTCTCGCCTCAAAGGGTAGTTTTCTTTCGGCCAGTCATCTGCCAGCAATAATCTTTTCAGATTAGGGTGGTTCTTAAAATTAACTCCGAGCATCTCCCAGATTTCGCGCTCAATCCACTCTGCGCCGGCAGTAATGGGTGTTATAGAATCTATCTGTGGATGCTTTTTATCCTCGATTAAAACCCGCACGGAATAGAATTCGCCGGTTTTATCAAAACTGAAATGATAAAGAATCTCAAGCCCTAAAGGAGTATCTACGCCTGAAGCTGTAGCTAACCTAAGCCCTAACTCTTTAAATAGGAATTCTGCTACCTCAAAAACATCCTCTTTCTTAATCGTAAAGTATACCCTTCTTTCTGCCGGCTCTTTCCAGTCTATTATTTTGGAGGCTAACTTTTCCTGAATCTTATCTCTTATCTGCATATTTTATCTTTTGCTCCTTAACTTAGTCACTAATTTAACGATGCCAGAGATTATTGCCTCGGGCTTAGGGGGACAACCAGGTATATACAGATCTACGGGCAAGATTTTGTCTAAGGTTCCCCTTACATTATAACTATCCCTAAACATATGCTGGGAACAGGCGCAGGTCCCACAGGCAATCACTAAGCACGGCTTAGACGCCTGGTGATAAATCTTTTTCACGCGGGGAACGGATTTTCTGTTCATGGCGCCAGTAATAAACAGCGCGTCCGCATGCCGGACTGAACCTATAAGCTGGATCCCAAACCTCTCTACGTCAAAGCGAGGCGTAAGGCAATCCAGGATTTCAATATCGCAATTATTGCAGGAACCGGCGCTGACATGAAAAACCCAGATAGATTTTGTTAAGGCCTTTAATTTAAAGTCCATATTTAAAGCCCGAATATTGCTAAAGTAACGGCTACCAACGCTACCATAGTAACCGGCCCCCAAAAAAATCTTAATGCTTGATCAATCCGCAAACGGGGATTAGTATTTTTTATCAAAATTATAATGACTAATATTGCTATATACTTGCCGATTAAAGCAAGCGGGCTTAAATCTTTAGCCCAAAATAAAATGATTAAGAATAACGGCATTATATAAAGTAATACTGCCTTAGTCAATTTAAAGATAGCCAGGGGTAATCCTGAATATTCGATAAAAACACCGGCCATAATCTCCTGTTCTGCCTCAGAGGCATCAAAAGGCACAAATCCCAGTTTTGCCTGCATGCAAAGTATAGCTACTAAAAAAGCTAGGGCACCTGACCAAGAGAAAAGATGGGAGCCAAAATTCGCCTGATGGTTAAGAATAGATTCTAATCGAATAACCCCGCCGCACTTAATGATTACGGTGATAATAGATAGTATGAAGGGCAGCTCATAAGCCAAAACTAACTTCATCTCCCGAGATACGCCTACAGAAGCCAACGGATTCCCTGAAGAAGAAGCTCCGATAATTATGGCGATGGCAGGAATAACTAAAAGATAAAGTATAACAATGAGATCTCCGGTAAAACTTACCCACGATGATTGCGTAACCATGCCTAGAATTGTGGCGACCAAGGATGCGCTTAATAAACCTAAATAAGGAGAAAATAAAAAAGTCAGTCTTGCGCCTTCCGGAAAAATAGTTTCCTTGCCCAATAATTTGATGATATCGGTAAAATTTTGATGCCAGGGCGGGCCAACCCGCCACTGTATGCGGGCAGTAACCTTTCTATCTACCCAGCCAGCGAACAAACCAATACAGGCGCTGAACAAAAATCCGGGGAATATAAGATAATTAAACAAGAGCTTCATTTCTTTTTGGGTTGCAAATCTTCTTTTGACCAACGCAACGTATGCACTGCTAAATTATCTCCGACAAAATAAATATTCTTTTCTAAATCTTCCTCTGCTTCTTTTATCTCGATAGCTTTCTCCGGGCAGCTGGTTATGCATTTAGGAAGCTTTCCGGTTTTTCCTGCGCAATAATCGCAGTGCGAATCTAAATAGGGGATGAAATCAGAAAAAATTACTCCGAACGGACAGGCCAAGGTGCAAGACTTACAGCTGGTGCAACGCATATTGTAACGCTTAAGGTGGCCGTCTGAGGCGCGCTCCAGGGCATTATGATAACAGGAATTTACGCAAGGAGCCTCTTCGCAATGCCTGCATAGGGTAGCAAAAGTAGCGTACTCCCGCAAAGAGGTAACCCCGCTATTCTGCGGATGATAAAAATAATCGCAAACCGCCTTGCACTCCGCGCATCTGCTACAGATTTCTAAATCAATAAATAACCGTTTCATCACTAATTAATGATAGAGTATATAGTAAGCAGTTAGAACTTCACCCTACCTACTACCTACTAAATTAATCCCAGATATCATGAATGTCCTTTAAGACATCGTAAGTAAACACCGGTCCGTCCTTACAGGTATAGTAGCTGCCTATCCGGCAGTGGCCACATTTACCCAGGCCGCAGGACATATTTTTTTCCATAGAAAGATATATATCCTGTGGCCTAAATCCTAAATCTAATATTTTCAAATTAACGAATTTCATCATAATCGGAGGGCCACAGACAATAACAACTGAATTCTTAATATCCACAGGCAGATCCTTTAATACTGTAGTTACTAATCCAACGTGCCCGGTCCAAGAGGGGTCTCCTACGTCAACAGTGGCCAAGAGATCAACTTTCTTTCTCTTGGCCCACTCCGGCAGTGAACTCTTGAATACGATATCCGCTGATGTCCGCGCCCCATAACGCAAGATAACTTTATTATATCTGTCTATATTAGAGAATAAACTGAATAATAACGAACGCAAAGGGGCCAACCCGACACCACCACCGACAATCAGGATATCTTTCCCCTCAAAATTATCCAAAGGGTAACCTTTGCCATATGGACCCCGTATACCCACAGATACCCCTTTATTTAAAGCATGTAATATAGAGGTAACCTTGCCGGCCTTCATAATGGTTACTTCCAATCTATCCTTGATTCCAGGATCCGAGGAAGGAGTAAAAGGCGCCTCACCTATTCCAGGAACCGTCAATTCAATAAACTGCCCGGTCCTAAACTCAAAATCAAGCTTTGGCCTGAAGACGAATGTCTTGATTGTTGGAGTCTCTACGATAATATCTTCCAGTATCGCTTCAAACGGCTGATATATATTCTTCATCTGCTACTCTTTAGTTTCTTGGCTAAGTCTTTAAGTACTTCCCGGATATCAATTTTTCCAGGGCAGACTTCGATACACCGGCCGCATCCGCAACAGGCAGGCATACCCAGATTATCGACAAAAAAGTCAAATTTCTTCGTATATCTAAACCTGAGCCTCTGGGTCCTAGTCTTTAAAGGATTAGCCCCTCCGGCAACCCGGGCATAATTTGCATAAAGGCAGGCATCCCAAAGCCTGAGCCGGGCATTTCTTTGCTCTTCTTTTTTATCCGCCAGTAAAAAACAATGGCAGGTATCACAGATAAAATTGCATCCCCCGCATTCAACACAGGTGGACATAAACTGGCGCCAGGTATCTAAATTATAACCATCCCTGACCAGCTTCTGCACTGAACTTTTTGGAACCAAGTCCTGCGGAAGGAGATGTTGCTGTAGGCGTTTTACCAGATTTTCCCTTTTTACCCTGCGTGCCGCAAGCTGGGCTTCTCTTATCGGCAGGAAATATTCTTGATATTCCTGAATAAGATTCTCCCCTTTTTCGGAACCTGGCTCAACAATATAACCGTCACTTAAAGGGGAAAGATTGATATCAAAACCTGCTGTAGGATATGGCTGGATATCCCAGGCCAGACAGTGGCAAACCGCCTTAAAATCAGCGCAATCACTAGAAATCAGAATCGTATTTTCTCTCTTCAAGCGATAGGAAGTATCGACCTCGACCCCCTCCAAAAAAACAAAATCCTGAATCTTATGGCCGATAAGATCGCAATTTTTAACTCCGAAAATAATTGTTTTGAATGTCCCGTTTAGAGTCAGGCGGGGATTGAAATATTCGGCTGCTTTCTCCAAGGCAGGAGTGAAAAAAGATTTCAGCGGCTCTACGAGGCGGTAGGGATTAAATATAAAAGATGCGTCACCAGAGACACCCTGATAGAAATAATCAACTTCCTGGCCTGCGGGATCCTTTGCTAAAGGAGCAAATACCCTGTAATTATCCTTAAGTGCCTGAAAAAAAAGACTGAATTGCGCAGTTTCAATATAGTATATTTTAAACATACTTGGGAAAAAATTGTTAGGCAGGGTTTCTATTTGTAACAGCTATCACAAAGTATCCCTAAAATTAAAACTAAGTTAGCATAATTAATTCTCTTTGTCTATATAAATTTTATGGTTAAATGTAAATCTCATAGATATCGGTAATGGTTTTTGATTCTAAACGGGTGGCCCGCCACAAAGTTTGGCGGGACAGGACCTGTTTACTGGATAAAGTATTAACTAATACCTATGGTTAATACAAACCTTAAGGTTAAACAACCTCCATAGTCGAAGGAGGCTTGGAAGCAATATTATAGGTAACGCTTACCACTCCGGGGACTTCGCTAGTTATCCTGTTTGCCAACCTTTCTAAAACATCGTAAGCTATTCTGGTAGGCTTAGCCAGGCGGGCATCGATACTATCCCATGACCTGATTTCAATCTGGAAGCCGAACTCTCTTTTTCCCTGACGCATCCCGGTGACTCGATCCTCGTGCAGTATAGCCATATATTGAAAGGCCTGACTCTGCGCCAACTCTTCCTCGGTAATAACGGTAGCTAATCTTACCAGCTTAATTTTTTCCGGAGTTACTGCGCCAATAACCCTAGCTGACAAAGCTGGCCCCGGAAAAGGCATGCGATTATAACTAGACTTGGGCAACCCCAAAGCTGCGGCGACCTTTCTTACCCCGTCCTTACGTAACTCTACCAATGGTTCGATGATTTTATAGCCGAAGGCCTCCTGAGGATCAATACCTAACTGTTCAAAAACATTATGCTGTCTTTTGATTCCGGCTACGGTTTCGTCAATATCAGTCAGGATTGTCCCTTGCAAAAGATACTTTGCCTTGCTCTTTCTGACTAAATCAGCGAAAACATTTTTGTAAAACGTCTGGGTAATTGCCTCTCTCTTTTCTTCCGGGTCGGTTATGCCTTTAAGTGCTGAAAAAAATTGCTCTTGGGCATCTACTATCTCGACCGTGACCCCTAGCTCTTTAAATAAACTCACAATCTGCTGCGGTTCATCCTGGCGCATCAAGCCGTTATTGATAAAATAGGTTTTTAGTCTTCCCCCCAAGGCCTTATGGCCGAGCATGGTCACGGTCGAGGAATCCACTCCTCCGGATAAAGCGTTAATTGCCAGGCCGCTGCCGACAACTGAGGCAATCTCCCCGCTTTTCTCTGCGATAAATTCCTGAGGATTTAATTCCACTGCTTTGATTTCTTTGATTTGCATATCTTTCTCCTTTTAAAAACCCGGTTATAAATACTGCCCTCCCTAAATCAGGCTATCTCTGGCGATAATTTCCGTCTTACCGTATCGCTAACTAACTTTCCGTCTGCCCTGCCAGCGACCTTAAGATTAACCTCCTTCATCACTTTCCCCATCTCTTTTAAACCCTGGGCTCCGCTTAAGGCAATAGCTTGATCAACTAGGCTCTCCAGCTCTTCGGAAGAAAGCTCTTGGGGTAAGTACGGCTTTAAGATCTCCAATTCCCTGGCTTCTTTTTCGGCAAGATCCTGCCGGTTACCTTGCTTAAATTGTTCGATAGAATCCTGCCTCTGTTTAATCTGTTTTCTGATCACGGCAATACAATCGCTATCCTCAAGGTTCTTTTTCTTTTTAGCAATGGCCAGGTTGATCATCTCTGCGCGCAAAAAATTCAAAACCGAACTCCTTAAGGCATCCCTATTTTTCATTGCCTCCTTATAATCAAGGAGTATTTTTTCCTCTAACATCACTAACCCCCTTTTTATCTTTACGGGCGATTATCTAACTGATAGGTAATCCTTAGAATAAAACGTACTTCCTAAATCTTCTTAACCTGGCAAGCAGGTCCTTGCGCTTAAGGCAACTGGTTCTACCTACCCCAAAATCTTCTACATTAAAAGATGCGGCGACTGTGCCATAGGCAATCGCCTTTTTGATAATCGTTTCGCTTACTTTACTTGCCCTGGCCAGATATCCCATCAGGCCGCCGGCAAAGGTATCCCCTGCACCCGTAGGGTCAATCACTTTGTCCGTGGGGTAAGCCGGCAGACAGAAGATCTGTTTTTGATCATAAAATAGTGCTCCGTGTTCCCCTTTTTTGATTAAAACCATCCTGGGGCCCAAAGAGTGAAGATAACTAGCCGCCTTAATCAAATTAGATTCGCCGGAAAGATCGCGCGCCTCATGCTCATTGGCAACATAAATATCCACTTCTTTCAGAAGACGGATTAACGAATTTCGCTTGTTTAGTATCCAGTAATTCATACTGTCTAAACCCACTAACGAAGGAGAGTATATCTTCCCTAAAAAATACCTCTGAATATCCGGATCAATATTAGCCAAAAATACGTTTTTGATCTTCCTTTGCTTTTGGGAGATTATTGGTTTAAAATCTGCGAGTACACCCAGCTGCGTCTTCAGGGTGATGGCGTTGTTTAAATCCCCTCTGTATTCTCCCGTCCATTTGAATGTCTCACCGGTAGTCTTAATCAGCGAGCTTAAAACTACCCCTTTTTTTTGAAGAAAAGTAATGTATTTCTCCGGAAAATCGCTGCCGATGACTGCCACGAGATTAACCTTGGTAAAGATCCGCGCTGCCATGGCAAAATGTACAGCTGAGCCACCCAACATCTGAGTTCTTTTGCCGAAGGGGGTCTTGACCGTATCAAGGGCTACCGTTCCCAGGACGATGATGCTCATTTTACAAATAAAAAGATAATAACGGCGATAAAGATACAATAATAACCAAAATAGTAAAACTTATCTTTACGCAAAAACAGCCTCAATACCCACAGCGAAAGAAGCCCTACTAAAAAACTGGTTAGGAAGCCAATAGCTAAATCCGCTAAATTAAATTGTAAGACGTAACCAATCTTTTTGGCTTCTAATAAGGTTGCCCCGAATACCGCCGGCAAGGAAGCCAAGAAAGAAAAACGAAAGCTGACCTCCCTGCCAAGCTTCCTGAATAAAAGCGTAGATATGGTAATCCCGGACCGCGAGATTCCCGGAATAATCGCCAGACCCTGCGCAAAACCCAAAGCCAGCGCATCTTTAAAATTTACTTCCTGTCTTTGGTCGTGCTTAAATTTCTTAGTCAAAATCAAGATAATGCCTGTAAATATTAAGGCTATAGCCACCGACTTTAGAGAAGAGAAAAGTGATTCAAAAAAGTCCTTGCCTGCTATACCGATAATCCCGGTGATTACGCTTACGACGACAATCAGGGATAATGACTTGATATCGCGCAATAACCTGATTATATCTTTAAAGAAAAAAACGATCAGGGAAAACCCTGTTCCCAGATGTAAAACTATAGGTACCGCCATAAGATTCTCATTAATCCCCAGGAGCTTCTGCATAACCACCAGATGCCCGGAACTGCTTACCGGCAAGAATTCGGTTACCCCTTGAATAACTCCCAGCAAAATATATTTAAGCATCATCTGATTATTTGTGTGTATTTAAGAAATCTTTTAATTTTTCGGGTAAATCTATATATAAACAAATAGGTTTCCGGGATACTGGATGATTAAATTCCAGAGACTGAGCATGCAGGCATAACCTTTTGGCCTTAAGCTTATAGTCACGCCGGAAGGCATACTTTGTCTCTCCTACCAGAGGATGCCCGATCTGTTTAAAGTGTATCCTGATCTGATTGGTCCGGCCGGTCAAGGGGGTCACTTCGACAATATCAAAATCCTTTTTCCTTTGGATAACCGTATATTGCGTGATAGAACTCTTGCCTTCAATAGGGAAATTGATCTGCCCCTTCTCCTTTATTAAGGAACCTTGAATAAAGGCGAGGTATTTCTTTTTTACCTCCCTACGCCTGAAAACCTCCATCATCTCTTTCTGGGCTGCTTTTCCCTTGGCATAGATTACCAAGCCAGAGGTCTCCCGGTCCAGGCGATGACAGGGATGCAGGCGATAACCCAGGCCCTTTACTTTTAGTTCGTCATTTAAGATGCTGGTTAGCGTACGCGACTCTTTTTTCGGCGTAGGTATTGTCAGTAACCCTGAGGGTTTGTCTAATATAAGCAGGTATTCATCCTCGTAGGCTATCGGGATGTTCATTATCTTAAATTATCTTAAGCATCATATCGATTGCGTTTTTGGCGCGCCGTCGGATATCTTCGCTCACCCGCACCTCTTGCTTAAGCTCTTCCAACGACCAAAGAATCTTCTCCTGGGTAGTCCTTTTCATATTTGGGCAAACCGCTGCCTCTGAAGCAGGATAAAACTCCTTATCGGGGTTATCTTTTTTTAGCCGGTAGATCAACCCAACCTCAGTACCGATAATTATTTCTTTGGCGTCGCTCTCCCGGGCAAACTTAGCCATCTGGCTGGTAGAAAGCGCTGCGTCGGCTAAAGCTACTACTGATGGCAGGCATTCAGGATGCACTACGACCTTAGCCTGCGGATGAAATCTTTGCTCTCGCTTGATATCTTCAGGTAGAATTTTGATATGCGTGGGACAGAATCCATTCCAAGTGATAAGTTTTCTGGCGGTTTTGCGGGAAGCAAAATCCGCCAGGTATTTATCCGGGACAAATATAATTTCTTCTTTATCTTTCAAAGCATTAATGATTGCTACGGCGTTAGTCGAGGTACAGCAAATATCCAATTCTGCTTTGACCTCTGCCGAAGTATTCACATAGCCCACTACCGTGGCCCTGGGATGTTCCTTTTTTAACTTCCTCAATTGGGCTGCCGTAATCATATTTGCCATAGGGCAGCCGGCATTAATATCAGGAACAATTACCTTCTTCTTGGGGCATAGTATAGAGGCTGTTTCGGCCATAAAATGCACGCCGCAGAAAACAATTACCTCGGCCTCAGTCTTAGCAGCAATCCGGCTCAACTCTAAAGAATCGCCTCTAAAATCCGCGACATCCTGGACTTCCGGAAGTTGATAATTATGTGCTAGAATAATTGCGTGGCGTTTCTTTTTTAGTTCATTGATCCTTACTTCTATTTCTGGGAAAATTTTTTTTCTCATTTTAATTCAGCACTCGCTCAATAATACCTCCCCCTAATACCTGATTACTTGTATCGTAAAATACCGCGGATTGGCCTGCAGTTATGGCAAACTGGGGTTTTTTAAAGCGGATTCTAATTTTGTCTCCCTCAGGCATAAGCTCTGCCGGCGCTTCCTTGTGATTATACCTTATCTTGACCCTGGCTGCAAATTTCTTTTTGTAAATTTTTAATATAAAATGCGGTTCTTTAACCAGAAATTCTCTGAAAAAGGCCTCTTCTTTACTGCCTAGGGTAATTAAGTTCTTTTCTGGGTCTAACTTGGTAATATAAACCGGATGCCCCATAGCTATACCCAAGCCTTCCCGCTGGCCAATTGTATAGAAGGCAATACCTTTATGTCTCCCCAGCACCTGTCCGCTCTTGTTTATTACCAGGCCGGGTTTGATAAAAAGATTTTTTTGTTCTTTTAAAAACTTCCGGTAATCCATACCGGGGATAAAGCAGATCTCCTGACTGGCTAATTTATCAGCAATCGTCAGTCCAAATTTTCTGGCCATCTTTCTGACTGCATCCTTGGTATATCCCCCTAAAGGAAAAATTGTATATCCTAGCTGCCTTTGGTTTAAACGATATAAAAAATATGATTGGTCCTTTTTTAAATCCTTGGCCTTTTTTAACTTGTATCCTGCGCCGGCCTTAACGATCCGGCAATAATGTCCGGTAGCTAAAAACCGCGCATCCAAAGAAATGGCTTTTTCTAATAGAGTCCCGAATTTCAGATACTGATTACATCTTACGCAGGGATTAGGGGTACGTCCGGCCAGATACTCCCGGCAAAAATCCTGGATTACAATTTTAGATAAATCCTTCTGCATATTTAAAACGTAGTGCTTAATATCTAGTTTGTAGGCTACCCTACGGGCGTCTTCAATACCTTGCGCACTACAGCAATTCGGCCTTTTGCTTTTAGAATCAGGCAGGTTAAAACACATGGTTAGCCCGATTACTTCATAGCCTTTTTTCTTCAGTAAGGCTGCGGCTACCGCAGAATCTACGCCGCCGCTCATCGCTACTACGATGCGTTCTTTCATCCTTAGGATACCTTTTTAAGATACTTCTGCTTCTAATTTACTGATTAGATCATCCACCTCCCGGAGGATAGAAGCGGGAAGCAACTTAGAAATTTCTACATCCTGTTTCAGTGATTTCAGAATAGAGATTATCCTCTTTACCTTAGTAAATTTTTTCTTCTCCCAGGCCTCTTCGGGTTGCAGTTCCTGCCTCTGACGGATCAGGGTAGTAAGGTCCTTTTTTACCTGCCGGGCATCCTTGCCTTTCTGGAAAATCTCTTTTTTAAGACTATCGTAATCCTGGTTATCCAGTTCTTTTTTACTTTTTGCCAGTCGCAACAGGTCTACTGATTCATAGCTTGGCACTGCCGAGGCCTCAGCTGAATCAACATAATCAGCACGCAAATACTGCGGCTCTTCTTTTTCCAGGAAGTAATAGGATTTCAAGAGCTTCATCGCCGTCTGCTTGCGGATACCTATTTCTTTAGAGGTATAGGTATCAAACGTACCATAGCCCCATTCCTTGAACATCTTATCCTTGTAGACTGCATAAAGCGCGCGGCCTAGCTCAATCCAGGAGGTTTTAAAATTTTTCGCGCTGGCTAAGATATGGTACCTAAAGGAATTCTCGGGAAAATTCTGCATTTTCTGCTCAATACCCATAATAGATTTTGTTTTAATGTTATCCATCTGTTCATCCTTCCTTTTAAGAAATATTTATAAAAATAACGTCTGATTTTACTGCCGGACTGATTTTTGCATCCATATTATCATAGCACACCTAAACAGGCAATCGCTTTTCTAAATCAGTACCTGCGAATTACCAAATAGATTACGGAAGAAAAGGCTGCGTGGGGTCAGATTAACTGGTCTTCTAGCTGCTTGATCGCTTGATGAATTTGAAGGATTCTCTTCTCTATCTCTTTTAGCCGGCGGCCGTACTCTTTTGCCCTTTCTTCGTTTCGATAAATCCTGCTATCCGAAAGAGCCCTGACTTTGGCATAACGCTCAAGCTCCAAGGCATCCTCTTCCTTCTTTAACTTATTTATTCTGGCTCCTAATTCCGAATTATGGACCTTGCGCCTGCACTGCTCTTCCTTGCGCAGCTTCTCCTTTTGTTTTGCTTTCTCTTTAGCCGGGTCTATTTTAGGCAATTCGCTCTTGGCCTGGAATCTGGGCTTTTTCTCTATTAAAACCTCCGGAGTGGATTTCTTTTCCAAATAATAGTCAAAACTCCCAGGGAATTTCCTTACCCTGCCTGATTTGACCTCAAAGACAACATTGGCTATCGAACGCACAAAATGTATATCGTGACTTATGAAGACTATCGTTCCTTGATATGCGGCGAGCGCCCGAATCAAGGCCTCTACGGCATCTACGTCAAGATGTGTAGTTGGTTCATCCAAGAGTAAAAAATTCGGAGGATTAATTAATAGTTTGGCCAGAATAAGACGGCTTTTTTCCCCTCCGGAAAGCACATCTACTCTCTTATCCGCATCATCTTCGGTAAACAAAAATGCCCCCAGGATAGTGCGGATAGTCTCCTCAGGCATAAAGCCGCTGGCAGCAGAATACGCTTCTTTTAAAACAGTGTTTTCGGGGCTTAAGACATCCATCCGAGTCTGAGAGAAATAACCTGCCTCCACATGGTAACCGAGCTTACGACTCCCTCCATCGACATTAACTACTCCGGCTAAGATTTTTAAAAGCGTCGATTTACCCGCTCCGTTCTCCCCGGTTAATACGGCTACCTCTCCTTGGTTAATCTCAAAATCAAAATCCTTATACACCTGAATATCACCGTAACTCTTATCGACCCCCTCAAGCTGAATTACCTTTAAACCGCTGCGCTGGGTAGGAGGAAAATGGAAATTCCTGATGCTCTCCCTCGGCTCAGGAGGCACAATTATTTCCTCCATTTTTTCCAAAACCCTGCGCTTGACACGCACTGCCTGGGCCTTATTAGGCTGGGCATGAAAACGGTCGATAAACCTTTGCAGTTGCAGACGTTTTTTTTCCTGTTCCTCAAACTGCTTCAATAAATGTTTGCGCTTTTCCTCCCTAATCTGCTCATAATGCTCGTAATTACCCCTTACTTTGGTAATATTGCCATGCTCAAGCACCAGGGTATAATTAGTAACCTCGGTCAAGAAATCCCGGTCATGGGAGATCATCATAAATGTGCCGTTAAAACTATGCAGGAATGACTTAAGCCAAAGCGCAGCGTTTAAATCCAGGTAATTTGTAGGCTCATCCAAAAGTAATAAATCATAACGGTGGGTAAGTAGCTTGGCTAAAAGGGTGCGCATCTGCCAACCGCCGCTCATCCCTGAGATAATCCGGTTAAAATCATTCTGCTTAAACCCCAAACCGCCGAGAATCTGCTTGCCTTTATATTCCAACTCAAAATAACCTAATGTTTCAAGTGTATGCAATATTTCTCCGTAGCGCTCTGAATCAGCTTCATTCCTTGACTCTAAATCCTCCTTTTCCTTCTTTAACAATGAAATAGTATCATCTCCTTCGATTAATTCAGATAAAACCGTACGATTGGATTTAAAGCGTGCCTCCTGAGGTAAATAACCGATGCGGATATTCTTATTCAGCTGCAGAGTGCCTGCGGAAGGTTCTGTTTCCCCCAGGATTAAAAAAAATAAAGTACTCTTCCCCGTACCGTTAGGACCAATAAGCCCGATCTTCTCCTGGCGGTTGATATTTAAGGAGATATCTGTAAATAGCGCCTTTGAACCGTAGTTCTTGGAAAGATTATTCAGGCTAATCATTGAATATGGTAGATTATTATTCTGGAATTTATCTTTATTTATGCAACCAGGGAGGCTCGACCAACGGTTTCATAAACCTTAAGGTACATCCTGCCTTATTTTGTCTATGGTCTTTAGTTGATAGTACTCTAAGGCCTTAACTCTAGCTTTGGATTTAGCCACCAGCCAATCGTGGAGTTTATTCATAAAACGATCATGATCTTTTTTAGAACTCCATTCATATACCGAGGCATATTGATGTTTATACCCTGACCTCTTCATGGTAAAATAGGCGATAAAACCTTTGGACTTTTTAGCATAACCTGCCCACATTCTTGAGTCTTTCCTATAGTCACTGACCTGGCCGGGTGCAACCTCAAACAGGACGGTATGGATAAACATTGCTTTTGCCTTTCTGGAATTTATCAATATATGTTTATGGTGATATTATAGACAAAAAAAATAAAAAACCAAGCCCTATTAGATAATAATTATTTTATCCTGACTTCTGTAAGTCCGCGTACGGAATTGCATAAGAATATCTTATCTGCCGCATACAGGTCTTTAAGAAGAAGGACCTTTTCTTTTACGCCCAGCTTCTTCATAAGATAAGCGCGGTAGATGCCCGGTAAGATACCGCTTGATACAAGAGGGGTAAAATAATCTTTACCCTTTCGGATTACGATATTAGATATTGCCCCCTCGGCAACCTCCCCCCGGGTATTAAGGAAAACAACATCGTAGCAGCCTCGCCGATAATAATATTGGTATTCTGAGTCATAAAGTAAGCGCTGGGAAGTCTTATGATACAAAAACCTGTCCTGCGGGTCAGTTTTATACCTTGAAATCGCTATGTATTTTTCCTCCGGCAGATTTCGCTCAAAGATTTCCTGGTCCTCTATTTTTATGCCTCCGTCTTTATCCAACAAAAGACGGATCTTATAACGCTTGCCTTTTTTAAAAGAATTTTCTCTTTTTGCCAGTTGTCTTCTTACTTTCAAGGGATCAAAATTAAAACCAAAGTATTCTGCTGAACCCCTAAGCCGGCGCAAATGTTCTTTTAAGAACACATACCTGCCCTGCCAAAGCATGGTTTCGATAAGTTGAAACGGTTTATCCCGTTGCGTAAGGAACTTGGCTTTTAAGAGGCACTCCTGGTATTCTTTCTCGGGGGAAGAATCATAAACTATGCCGCTACCTATACCCATCTCCCCTTTATTCTTCCTTAACAGTATAGTCCTGATCGGCATATTAAATACTGCCTTATTTCTAGGAAAGATTACACCCAATGCCCCGCAATAAATATTTCTACTTTCGCGTTCAAGTTCCCTTATAATCTGCATCGTCCTGATCTTCGGAGCGCCGGTAACCGAGCCACCCGGAAAGATATTCTTAAATATATCCAAGTAGGTGATGCCCTTCTTTAAGATACCCTTTACTCCGGAGGTCATCTGGAATAAGGTATTGTATTTCTCTATGTTGAATAAATTGTCCGCTCTAACACTTCCTGTGCGGGATATCCTTCCTAAGTCATTACGCATTAAATCAACTATCATAATATTTTCGGATAGATCCTTGATGCTTTTCTTTAACCGGCAGGCCATCTGCCTGTCTTCAGTGCCTATTACCCCTCTTGCGATTGTGCCTTTCATAGGACGACAGTAGATATCTGATCCTTTCCTTACAAAATACAACTCCGGGGAAAGGGAGATCACGAAATCATCTTTAAACTTACAGAATGCGCTGTAATAGACGCTCTGCCTGCTCTTTAAGTCTCTATAAAAAGAGAATGCCGACCCGGAAAAATCAAAATGGTACTTAGCGGTAAAATTTACCTGATAGGTGTCGCCGCTTTTTATATACCGCTTGATCTGCCCGATCTTGTCGATATACTCCTGCTTTTTTAAATTTAACCTCAGGTTTCTCACTGCAAAATCTCCTCTATCTTCTTCTTTACTCAAAATCCCGGGCTTTCTTAAGTTAAACCGGTTAGTCCGGTGATCAAAACAGACTGCCTTATCAAAAACACAAAGGTAAATTAAAGGATATCCGCAGCGATGCGCGGCTGCCGGAGAAAATATCTTCTCGAAAGAATACCCCAACTCATAAGCAAAATATCCGGCAAGATAATATTTCTTGGAATAAACCTGTATTTTCTTAAAGGCATCTTCTATCTGGAGGGAGTTTTTTATCTTGATTACTTCTATGGGCTGACTGAATATATAACTTTTGAAATTATCTTTATCGCAGAGGGCGCTCTCAAAAAGCAAGAAATATTCCTGCTTTTCGATATATGAGGCGCTTATCTTAGGTAACCCGTAATATTTGTTCGGCATCTTTTTAAATTCCTTCGGGGCTTAATGATTGGATATATTATAACATATTTCTTAGACTTACCATGTAAGTCTTAAGCCCCCCTCGATATATCTGCCGGGCTGGGGTATGCCTTCTATCTCCTGGTATTCAACATTAAAGAGGTTGGTAATATTAAAGAATACCTCCGACATCTTTTTAATATTATACGCGAGATGCATATCCATAAGAAACCACCCCCTGCGTAACGGTTTCTTCTTGTAGCTGAAACTTAGAACCTGCTTCCCCCAGGGTGATTTAAATTCCATTTCTGCGTTGGCCAGGTGCCGGCAATAGTTCGGCCCGTATTTATAAATGTAGTTATCTTCGTTGGTTCGCTTATTAACATACGTGTAGTTGGCAGCAATCTTTAAATAATCATTAAGTTCATAATTAAGGCTGCCCTCAAGGCCCAAGACATCTGATCCAGAGATATTCTCCGCCTGCCACTTTGCCTGTGAGGCACTGGTTTTAACCCAATCAATGAGATTTTTCTCCTGCCGCAAGAAAACCGAACCCCCTAAAGATACCTCCTTCTTCTGATAATCCAGGCCCAATTGGTAATTAATCGCTTTCTCAGGAGCCAGATTAACATCACCTAAGGTAGTCGGGTCGCTATAATAAAGTTCGGTAAAAGAAGGAACCCGTATACTCCTTGATATATCAAAATGCAGGGTGCCTGCCTGAATAATCTTATACTTAATGCCGGCTGTCCCGGTATAGCTTTTGTCAAAACTGTCATAGTGGTCATAACGCCCGGAAAGATCTAAAGATACCCGGGGAGTAAATTCTTTATTTTGGTCAAGGAATATGCTTTCATGGTTACGGCTGTGTTTGCCTAAATTAGTGGAGGTTATCTTCTCCTGGCCATACTCCAGTCCAAGCCCCATCCTGCCTATAGGATCAAACTGGTTTTGGAAATAAATATTCGGGGTAAACATATCTGTTCGGTGGTGATTAAGATAATTTGAACGCACCTGGGTTTTATCCAGCATAAACTTATCATAATGCCTGCGCCATAAAAATCCCGGCTTGATTATCAAGCCATCCCTATCTAGATCTAAAACATTGCTCAATAGATAAGTCCTGGTCCACTCTTTGGAGGGGTATCCTTTATTCGGTGTATAGAAATCGTAGGCGCCAAATTCCTTATCTTGATAACCGAAATATGTATTTAGCCTGCCATCCGGAACCTCGAGAGAAGAAGAAAACCCTGAGGTAATATTTTTATAATCCGTATCTTCATGGAATCCAGATGATTCCTGGTTCTGGAAAGAAAATCTCACTCCCAATTTGTTTATCTTATCGCTTAAACTAAAAAGCCAGGATCTGGTTTGGTAATTGCCAAGCCTGAATTCTAAAACCCTTTTTTTTTCCTGCGGCTGCTTTATCTTGAAATCTATCGCCCCGCCTATGGCGTCCGGACCCAATATTGCAGAATTTACTCCCGGATTTATATTTATACTATCGATATCTTCACTGGTAAAAGGTAGGTCGGAATTATGGTGGCCGGTCTGGGGATCATTCAGGCGCTGGCCATTAACAAGCACCAGAACCCCCTGAAAGGTGGAGCCGCGCATTGAAAAATCACTCTGGATTCCTCCCTGAAGAGATCGGCTCTGTAAATCCACGGGCTCAAGCCCCAATGCCTCAACTAGTGAACCAAAAGGGAGCTCATTTAACCTTTGATAATCCAGAGAATACTTGCCAAAGGAGCCCTTGCTGCTTTTATGAACGACTATGGGGTCTAGATCAAAGACCTGGTCTTCGGCGCCGTAAACTATGCGGCTTAAGGTTAAAACGATCATGATAAAAAAAATCCCGCGCTTCTTTATAAACATTGCTATATTATAAATTAGCTACGGGTGAATTGTCAACTAGATTATTAATTTTGGTTTACATTACCGGCAATGGACTAGATCCCCTCCGGTAATTTTTTGAATAAGGCCGGAATCGGTCCTTACCAATAGCCCGCCGTCGGTATCGATATCAAAGGCTTCCCCCTCTAATTGCTTATTCTGGAATACTATTCTTACCCTTCTGCCCAAGGTGATATTGTACCGGCGCCATTTATCTATGATCGAATGACTACTTTGATTTTGTAAAAGTAAATAATTTAACTCTATTTGACGCAGGATCTCTTTAAGCAGGCTAACCCGATCTATCTGCTGATGGGCATTTTGTTCTTTTAACGATGTAGCAAGCGCAGGCAATGCCTTCTTCTCGTTATTGACATTGAGCCCAATACCAATAACTACAAAACGCGTTATATCCATTTCGGCATTTAATTCTGTTAATATGCCACCTAATTTTTTATTCTGCATGAAAATATCGTTCGGCCATTTTATCTGTACTGATAAACCTAGAATTTCTTTGATTGCCTCGCAGACACTCACTGCAGCCATCAGCGTAAGCAAAGGATTTAATTCTACAGGGATCTTCGGTCTTAAAATTAAAGATAAGTAAATACCTTTATACCTGGGGGAAAACCAATCTCTCCCTAATCTCCCCCTGCCTCTTGCCTGGCCTTCAGCCAGAACCAGCGTCCCCTCAGGCGCACTATTCAACCCCAGTTGCAAGGCATTATCCATGGTTGAAGCGAGGTTATCAAAATAATAAATCCTCTTAGCGATAAATTTTGTATTAAGGCCGTGGCTTACTTCAAAGGTAAATAACCTGTCCGGGCATGATACAAGTTTATACCCCAAATGCGGTACAGCAACGATATCGTAACCAGTATCCTTAAGTTGCTGTATATGCTTCCAAAGTGCCTGGCGGCTAATCCCCAGCTTCTGACTAATCTGGTCGCCGGAGATATAATCTTGTTTTCTTTTTAATAAATCAATAATTTTTTCCTGCATTATTTTTTCAGATATTCTTCAAACTTTCCCCAAAAGGGATCAACCCGGGGATGCTCTAGCCTATATCTTTTGTTATTTTTAAAATAATACATCCCCTCCCTTTCGGGAACTACCTCTCCGGCAATACTTGCGGGGATCCTTGCTGTCTTTAGCGCACGCAGAACGACCTCGGCTTTATTTTTCCTGACTGTAGCCAACAAGGTTCCTTCACTAATTGCCTTGTAGGGATCCAGGTTAAAACAGGCGCAAGTCTTTCTTACCTCCTCCTGAATAACCATCTCATCCAGGTATATGCGCATACCCACCCGGCTATGCTCAGCTATCTCGTAAAGGCCTCCGAAAACACCACATTCAGTGGCATCATGCATAGAGGTTACGCCCCCTACCGAAGCTGCGACAATAGCGTCTTTGACAGTAGACATCTGATAATATACGTCCTGGGCTTTCCTGGTAAAAGAAATACCGTATTTTTCTTCCAGAAAATGGGGAAAATAAGCAGCGAGTAAACCTGTTGTCTCGATAGCCGGTCCTTTTGTTACTATTATAGCATCACCTACTCTGGCCCGGGGGATAATCAATTTCTCTCTGTTATCAATACCAAACATAGTCGCCCCTCCGACCATAGGGTAATTACAACCGGCGTACCTGGCCGTATGGCCGGTGATTATGTTAATACCCAGCTTATTACATTCGCTGTCAACAACATCCCAAAGCGAAATCAATTCATCTTCATTGATCTCCGGAGGCAGGTTTAAATCAATTGATAAAAACCTGGGTGCAATACCGCTTACCGCTACGTCGCTGGCAATGATATGCACGGCAAACCAGGCAGCTTTCCTTATACCCAGCTCCCTGGCAATATAAAACGGATCGGTGGATAAAACCATCACTTTATCACCTAAATCCACAACCCCAAAATCAACGCCGTGTTGCGGCCTGACAAGGGCTGCATGGTCTTTCCTGCCTAACTTTGGATAAATAACTTTATTGAAAAAATCAGGGTGGATCTTTCCCAGTTTCGGAAGTTTCTTCATCCTGGTTTTTGGCTTACTTCTTATCATATAGGGGGGACATCTTACGCAGCTTGGCTACTACCTTAGGAAGGCAATCTAGAAAGTATTCTATCTCATTTTCTTTTGTCCACCTGCCCAAGGTAATCCTTAAGGAGCCATGGGCGATTTCATGGGGCAGTCCGATAGCCAAAAGCACATGTGAGGGCTCCAAAGAACTTGAGGTACAGGCTGAACCAGTAGAGGCGGCGATACCAAACATATCCAAATTAAGCAGGAGAGATTCTCCTTCAATATATTTTATGGAAAAATTAATATTATTGGGAAGCCTTGAAGCAGGATGCCCGTTTAGATAAACCTCGGGTATTTTCTTTTGGATTTCCTCGATAATATGATCGCGCAAAGTAATCTGAAAATCGGCTTCTTCCGCCATCTTTTCCTGGCATAATTCTATAGCCCTGGCCATCCCTACAATGCCAGGGGTGTTATGCGTCGAGGCCCTTCTGCCCCTTTCCTGGTCACCCCCGTGCAGAAAATTCTCCATCCGACTGCCCTTTCTGATATACAAGGCACCCGCACCTTTGGGGCCGTAAAATTTATGCGCGGACAAAGATAAAAAATCCACATTTAGCTCATTAACATTAACTGGGATATGCCCGACAGCCTGCACAGCATCACTATGAAAATAAATACCTTTTTCTCTGGCAAACCTGCCGATTTCGGCAACAGGCTGGATTGTACCGATCTCATTATTGGCGTGCATCACAGAAATCAGAATGGTCTTATCTGTAATCTCTTTTTTAATATCATCGGGGGAAACCAGGCCGGCTTTATCTACCTCCACATAAGTAACTTTAAATCCCTTCTTCTCCAAGAACTTAAGCGGCTCGCTTACCGCATGATGCTCGATAGCGGAGGTGATGATATGGCTGCCCTTCTTCTCCAAGGCATAGGCAACGCCCTTGATTACCGAATTATTAGATTCCGAACCTCCGGATGTAAAGATAATCTCTTCCGGTTTTGCCCCCAGAAAATCTGCCAGTGTCTGGCGGCTATCTTCAATAGCTTTCTTGGCCTCCTGACCGAAGCTGTGTATACTTGAGGAATTGCCGAACTTATCAAAGAAATACGGCTGCATCGCCTTACTTACTTCAGGATCTGTAGGTGTAGTAGCAGCGTAATCTAAATATATTTTTTTCATTCTTTACCTGCCCTTAAAACCTCGTTTAAGCTTCCCGTGCGGTAACCTTCCAAATCTAAGGTGATATAATTATACCCCAACCCTTTTAATTTTTCTACTACCAAATTGCGCTTATGCATAATCCTGGGGATATTTTGCCCGTCGACTTCAATCCGGCAAAAGCCGTCATAATCCCTTACCCTGACTTGCTTGAAGCCCATTCTTTTTAAATAAGACTCCGCCTGCTCAATTCTCTTTAATAAACCCGGGGTAATCTTTCTTCCGTAAGGAATGCGTGAGGCAAGACACGCCAGGGAAGGCTTATCCCAAGAAGACAGACCCAAGCGTCTGCTTAATACCCTGATCTCTTTCTTGGTAATACCTGCTTCTTCTAACGGCGAACGAATCTTGAATCTATTTTTAGCCATTGCTCCCGGACGGAAATCTTTCTTATCCGAGGCATTCGTTGCGTCTAATACAAAATTTAATCCTGCCTTCCTTGCTTCTTTTTTTAAGCGGGAGAATAATTCGCTCTTGCAGAAATAACACCTTTTGGCTGGATTAAGGAGAAATCTTTTATCATTTAATTCATGGGTTTGAATAACCTTATGTCTTACCTCTAATCCGTAAGCAGTCTTGCGTGCACAAATCAACTCTTCCCTAGGATACGTAGCAGAATTGGCTGTTATTGCCAAGACCTTATCTTCCGGTAATACAAGCAATGCGGCCTTAAGAAGAAAGGTACTGTCAACGCCGCCGGAGAAGGCAATTAATACCGACCCCATCTTTGAGATTATTTCTTTAAGCCGCAAAAACTTATTATCTATTAACATCAAAAATGTACTTCCATTGCCCGGGTAGGGCAGATCTTCAAACAAAGTTCGCAGGCAATGCATTTATTATCGTAAAAATGCACCTTGCGCGTTAAAGGATCAACTGCCAATGCCCCCGTAGGGCATATAGGAACGCATACCCCGCAATCAGTGCATTTGCTCTCATTGCGTATAACATCCTGGCTAAGAGGCTGAATCTTTACACCTCTTGACTTCAGGTATTCGATCCCTTTGTCGAAAGCTTCATCCTTACCAGTTAGCTCAAGCACCATCAAACCCTCTTCCTGAGGGGTGACATAAGCCTTCAGGATATTAAACTGCAAGTCATATTCTTTGACTAAATTATAGATGATAGGTTGATCAACAAGGCGGTGCGGAAAATGCAAAACAATCCTCTTGGAAATCATACAGCCTCCCTTAGCTTACGATAACGGCCTTTCCTTTAGAAGCTTAAAAGTATACCCTGATTCAGCTCCTGGCAGACTTGCCACCGGCTCAGTCAAGAGGAAGTCTCCGTTTTTAATCCAGGACTTCAATTCTTCGGCAATCGTACGCGCCTTGGAATAGCTGGAGAGATTACCTGTGGGAACAGTTTTACCCTGAACAGTAATCTTACCTGAATTTAATTGCGCATAATTTGCCTCTCCCAGACTTCCGGGAACTACCTGAGGATACGCCTGGCTATAATCTACTATCTGAGTATAAAGTTCTTCATCTTTAAGCGCAGCGCATCTTACTACCTCTTCATCCAAAACAGGTATTGGAACGCCAATCCCAACAATCAAGGTGACTCCGTAACCAAGCATACCTGTACCGACAAGCCATTCCGGGCTCATTTGCTTCAAATCGCCGATTACTGCTAGTGTCCCAGCTGGCGCCTGGGGCACTCCATTTTCTTTTCTCTTAACTGTCGGGTTATGCTGTGTACCCTGCCAAGCCACATAACCGACTCCTCCGCCTAAAAATATCTTGGTTCCTACACCAATTGTTTTATAGTGCGGGTCTTTTAAAAGAGGGGATAGCTGACCTGCCGAACAATAATTAGCATTACCTAATTTTGGCTTTAACGCGCCCATATAAGTATAGATCATCTTATCGGAAAGATTCACTGCCACATTATAATTCTGATAACAGTTGCGCATATTAAATAATACTGCTTCGTTCATATCCTTGATATTAATCAATGTCTCTAATTTTTTACGCGGATAACAATCTGTGCCATAGGCAGTTGCCTCAAGCCGCAGATCCTTGCCGCCAACAAGCTCCTGAATTACATGCGCTCCGCCATATTTGAATTCACCCGGAAAAACCTTGTTGCGTGGATCATCATCGGGTATGGCAGTAGCACCCAGGTAAACATCTACAGCAGCAAAACCGCAATAGGCCGGAACGTCGTTAAACCTGCATGTCCCCCCGCCTAATTTTATCCTCGGCTTGGAATGCCCGATATTAAAAAATGCCCCGCTTGAACACATTGGGCCGAATGTGCCGGTAGTTACTACATCTACTTCCTGGGCAACTTTTTTTACCCCTTTTTTCTCCACCAAGTCAATAATCTCTTCGGCAGTAACCGCTACTACCTGGCCTTTTTTGATCTTTTCATTTATTTCTTTTATGGTTCTCATTTATACTACCTCCTTACTTTAAACGCGCTGTAAGATCCCTCCTTACAGCATAATTCAAGACCCAGTCTTGAAAATATATTATATCGCCAACACTTCCTTTATCTCGGGGACTTCCTGTTTAATAATTCTTTCTACCCCCATCTTCAAAGTCATCTGGCTCATCGGGCAACAACCGCAGGTGCCGGTAAGTTTTAATTTTACTACACCGTCTGCCGTTACTTCGACTAATTCTACATTGCCTCCGTCAGCCATAAGCATGGGCCGCACCTTATCTAAGGCCTTCTCTACTTTTTCTCTCATCAATCGCTCCTTTTTTATAATAATCATTCTTGCGCTCCCCCGGTCATTGCCTCAGAAAACAAGGCTATTTCATTTAAGACTTGAATAAATCGGTGCTTAGATACCTTTCTCCTGTATCAGGTAATATTACTACAATCAGCTTGCCTTTATTCTCTTTGCGTCTGGCAACTAAAAGAGAGACAAAGGTAGCTGCTCCTGCAGATATCCCAGCTAGAATCCCTTCTTCTTTAGCTAATCTTTTCGCTGTTAAGGCAGCCTCTTCATTAGAGACTTGGATTATCTCATCGATAATTTTAGAATTTAATACTCCGGGCACAAAACCTGCGCCAATACCCTGAATCTTATGTGGCCCGGGTTTACCTCCAGATAACACTGGAGAATCCCTAGGTTCAACAGCAATTGCCTTAAAGCCTGCTTTTTTCTTTTTTATAAACTCTCCTACGCCGGTAATTGTACCTCCGGTGCCCACACCTGCCACTAAAATATCAACCTTACCATCAGTGTCTTCCCAGATTTCCTTGGCAGTAGTACGACGGTGCACTTCTGGATTAGCAGGGTTATTGAATTGCTGCGGCATAAAATACCGCTTGTCAGTCTTTGTTAGTTCCTCTGCCTTTTTTACGGCTCCAGACATACCCTCTAGGCCAGGAGTTAAAATAATCTGGGCACCCAGAGCAGCTAAAAGCTGCCTGCGCTCGATACTCATTGTCTCAGGCATTACCAGAACCAGTTTATATCCTTTTACCGCACAGACAAAAGCCAGAGCAATCCCGGTATTACCTGATGTCGGCTCGATAATAACAGTATCTTTATTAATCCTGCCTTCCTTTTCTGCCTCTTCAATCATACTCAACCCGATCCTATCCTTGACAGAAGAACAGGGATTAAAAAACTCTAATTTTGCTGCTACTTCAGCTAAACAACCCTGAGTTACCCTATTTAAGCGTACTAAAGGAGTATTCCCTATCAGCTTGGTAATATCTTTGGCTATTTTCATAGTAACACCTCTTTTATTAAATCTGATAGATTAACGAAGAATCCAGGCGTTTTGTCTTTTTCGCCAGTTCTTCAAAGTTAATATTATCAATGATCGCCGCTGTGCTTACGGATATCCTCTTCCATATACCACGCAATACGCAGCTCCCCATATCGCTGCAACCTTTATAATTCTTACCCACGCAGGCTAATGGCTCAATCGGGCCATCGATAAATCTGATTATATCTCCCAACTTTATCTGCGAAGGATGCCGGGCAAGAAGATAGCCTCCGATCTTACCCCGCCTGCTCTCCACAAAACCGCCTCGTTTTAAATCTAGAAGTATCTGCTCCAGAAACTTTATGGGAATATCCGAACGCTTAGCCAAGTCGTGGATGGTCACAGGACTGGCTCCATAGTGCAAGGATAAATCCAGGATTGTTTTTAGGGCATAATCCCCTTTATACGTTATGCGCATATATTCTCTCCTCTATTATCTCTATTATATTAGTAGAGTATACAATAACATTATTATTTGTCAAGTAAAAATTTATAATTTTTTTATTAATAAGATAAGTTCGTCTTTATTGCGGCAATAAATTCTTTCTTCCCAATAATACCCAACTCAAAACCATAGAATTCATCACCGCCAATACCAGACATGTCTTTGGTATGCCCAAAAGAGGAATAAGAAAAACCCCGCTAAAAAGCGCCCCCAGGCAGGAGCCGAATAAATCTATCCCATAGATTACCCCTGTGGACTTACCTTCCTCTCCTTTCTCAGCTAGATATATTTTATTTGCCAGAGGAAACTGTAGGCCTCCCAGGAAACCGGCAACTGTCGGCAACAATATAAAAATAATATTTGCACCTATCCAGGAGCTAACCGTATCTTTTGTCTCTGCCAACCACCAGAAAATCAAAGGCAAAACAAGCGTGTAAATAGCTAGCCCCAACTGTATACGAACAAAAACCTGTAAGTTTTTCTTTAGAGGATAATCCCTGCGGACCATCAAGAAACTGCCTAATACCAGGCCGAGCATAAAGAAAGTTATGATCACCCCCAGTTTATAAAACAAATACCCATAGATAATCTGAAAGGTTATCAAGATTAAAACCTGAAGAACAATTTCGCTAAAGCCCGTAACCGCTACCGCTATCAGTATGGTTGCTTTTGATTTTTTACTGCTTCTTTTAAACAGCAGGTAAAGAGAAAAGATTGCCCCTAACCCAAGAATAATCTTCCATATTTTATCTTCCTTTGCAGCAGCAAATATCTTCTTTAGAAATCTATTCTGAAAATAAGTACTCCAGAAAGTCATGCCGTAATAATAAGAAATAGGCCGGAAGTCATAGTTTAAATTAACAGATTGATTTGCTCCCAGGGAGTTTTCCAGATAGGCTATTCTTTCCGGGGAAAGATTAGAAAAAAGATAATACTCCCTGACATATTTCAAATCCAGCTTTCTCTCCAGGGCCCTCTGTATTAATAATTTGTAGTCATAAGTTAATATTCCTTTCTTATTAGAGGCTAGGAAATAAGCCGTATCCCCGGGGAAAACTTTAACATCGTTAAATGATTTATTCAGGCTAGCATATATTGAGCCCAAGAAATCCCTCTGTTCAGGGCTTATATAATTCTCAGAGGCAGTAAGCGCAAAAGATAATATTCCGCCTTCCTTTAATACCTTATTTGCCTCCTGAAAAAACTCCACCGTATAGTATCTGTTTAACTGCGCTGTCAAAGGGTCGCCAAGATGGATAATAATACAGTCGTACTTCTTCTCTGTGGTCTTTATAAAAAACCTTCCATCTAAGTTTTTAATTTGGGTGCGCCGGTCTTCAAGGGGGCTGTAATAAATTTTATCCAAGTAAATCTTAGCTAGACTTATAATCAACGGGTCTAACTCGATATATTCCACTTTTTTCAAAGGATGCTTCAGGGCTTCCTCAACAAGCCCCCCGACTCCTCCCCCGACGATAAGAACCTCCTGCGGAAAGGGATGCTCCAGAAGGGTAAAATGCACTGCCTGCTCAGAAGTTAATTGATCCGGGACAGTATAAAGGTGCAGACCATTATCAAAGAAAGAAACCTGGTCGTTACTTTTGGTAAGTACTATATTTCCGTAAATAGAATTCTTTGCCGCCAAGAGATTATAACCCTTCCACTGTTTCTTTAACGAATAAAACTCAAGCCTTGACCAGCCTCCGAAAAAAAAGAAGTATACCGCGGCTACAAGCGGCAAAACAAAAATTGCCAGGTGAACGACCCTAATTTTTAATTCCCGCGAAGACAGCAATAGAAAAACAGCTGCTGATATATTGGCTAAACTTAAGATTCCGATAATTTCTACTGGTTTAAGCATGCGGAGGAATATAAGACTAACCAACAAGCCTCCTGCCAATGAACCAATCGCCTCCAATAGATAAACTGACCCGATCCTGCCTGCTAAGTCCCGGACAGTACGTTCATATAAGCGGCACCCCAGGGAAAACATAAATCCTAGCAACGTGCATACAGGAGCTAATATAACTAACCCGGATACGGCCATAGGCAAGAAGCCTATCATTTCACCCGGCCCGATATTAATGATTTCCTTGAGCCATCTGATCGCCAAAACGCTTAAGGGCAAAAGAATACTCAATGCAAATTGACAGACGGCAAAAGCGTAAGCCTTAGCTTTAATTTTAACCGCCAGTCTCCCCAGGATTCCGCTACCGAATGCTCCCCAGATAAGCCAACTGGCCAGGATAAAACCCATGGAGATCTCATTGCCGCAAAAAACCACCAAAAGCTCGCGCATGAATACAATCTGGCTGGCCATAGCGGTAAATCCGGTAAGGATTATAGAAAATCCGGTTATCTTCTTCAATTTTTCTTTCCTCTCCAGAGATTACTTAATAACAAAAGGCATCCCACCAAAAAAAATATTTAGCCCCAATGAGATAAGTATCAATGCGCACATAATCTTGAAAACTAGGTTAGCTTTTTCGGTATGCAATAATCTCAGCGGCAGCCAGGAAAATATACCAGCCAGGCTTCCGATTACAATCAAACCACCAATCAATGTCCCCATACCGAAACATAAAGCATAGACCATTGCCTGCCAGGCATTGCGGGATATCAAACCGATTTCAAACAATAACGCCAAAAGCGGCACGCAAGGGGATACTCCGATTATAAAACCAAACATAAACAAACTGGCCATTCCTGATACCTTGTTCCGGATTAATTTGCATAATCCGAAATCATGATTTTTCTCCGATAAGACTATAACCCCCATAAATATAATCAACAGCCCTGTCAAAGGTTTAAAAAACACAACTGCTTTGTTATCAGTGAAATTTCTCAATGCACCGGCTGAAATCCCTACAAAAAACCCCAAGAGAATATAAGCTAGTAATCTGCCTAAAGAAAAAACCAGGATATTTTTTAGAGACTCCTTTAATTTTAGTTGTTTTGCTGCCAGATAGGTAACCAGGATAGGAGTACAGCTTAAAAAACAAGGACCAGCCAGAACAAAACTGAAGCCAAGCCCGAAGATCTGAATAGAAGTAAGTAATTTAGCTATCATTATTATCCACAGGGCTAATCAATGCTTAACTTATGAGGAGTAATTTGATTCGGGTACGTTTAGAAACTCAATGATTTTTCCGGACAAGCATGGACACAGGACTGACATTTCAAACAATCTCTATCTTTAACTAGTTCCACTTTATCTTTTTTGAATTTAAATGGCGCTATCTGCATTGGGCAGACCTTAAAACAAACTCCGCACTCTGTACAGGTAGCTGAATCTATCTTAAGCGGATATCTTGAGCCACCTAACCAATGGATAACCGTGCCTATGGGACAGAAAGAACACCAGCTCCTCTGATGAAAAATTACTCCCAGGATAACCCCCAACACAGTAGTAGCGGTAAGCATAGTCATAAAAAATAACCCGATCCGGTGAGGATTAGGCCAAAGATAAACTATGCGCATAAACATAATCAGCATTAGTAAAACAAGAATAGCCGATCTAAATAAGAGGTTTTTAAATATGGGCGGAGTTCCTTTCTTCAAGCTGAGAGGCTGGATTATCGCATCATAAAAACTGCCCCGCGGGCAATACCAGGAACACCATTGTCTTCCCCTAAACAAACCTATGCCAATACCTAAAAGCATACATAGGGGGATAAAGAATCCCAACAAAGGATGCCTCCATCCCATACCGAGGATCAATATAAAGATAAGCGAAACCAAAAACTGTCTGCGTATCCTCTGCCTGATAAATAACTTATATTCCATAGTTTAAACCTTGCCTGTTAAAATCTAAAGCAAGAACTTATTCTGGGCAATATAGCGGAAGGCCCCTAATGCAGCCTTAGCCCCTTCTCCTGCGGCGATAATAATCTGCTTTTCCGGAACATCAGTAACGTCTCCGGCAGCAAAGATACCCGGGATATCGGTCTGATTATGACAATTGACTTTTATCTCCCCTTGCCCGTTTTTTTCCAAACCAGTAGCAAATTCAGAGTTAGGGACCAAGCCGATCTCGACAAATATGCCCTGTACCGCCAACTCCTCTTGTTTGCCTTCTTTTTCGAACCTAAGTCCGCTAACAAAGCTCTCTCCGGTAACTGCACTTACCTTGGCATTATTAAAAATCACCACTCGGCTATCCTGATTTACCTTCTCCCTCATAACCGCATCCCCGCCTAACCCTGTTGTATTATTGATGATATAAACCCGCTTGGCTATTTTTATTAACTGTAAGGCTGCGTCTAAAGTAGAATTACCTCCCCCAATAATCGCTACGTCTTTGCCGAAAAACAAAGGACCGTCGCAAGTGGCGCAATAACTTATCCCCTTATTTTTAAATTCCTTCTCCCCTGGCACAGCCAGTTCCCGTGACCTTTTACCAGAGGCAATGATAGCGGTTTTAGCTTCATAAACGCCTTTGTCCGTCCGCACTACAACCGTATCTTTTATTTTTTCAATATCAGTTACTTTCTCGTTTTCTTTCAGCGCGCTGCCGTATTTACGCATATGCTCTTCAAATTTAAGCACCAGTTCAGGCCCGCTTATAAACTGGTAACCAGTATAATTCTCAATATCCCCGCTCCAGGCTGCCTGTCCACCGATATCCCTAGTGACGACTAGTAAATCTATTCTTTTACGCGCAGCGTATACGCTAGCCGTGATACCCGCAGGGCCGGCTCCGATAATAATTAGATCTAACATACTATAACAACCCCAGGGTTTGTTTTATTCTTTCCTTATCAAACCCGATGATTATTTCTCCGTCAATATCTAAAACCGGCACCCCCATTTGGCCAGATTTCTTAACCATTTCTTCGCCTGCCGACTGATCGGCAGAAATATCTACATCCTCAAAGATAATACTGCTGTCTTTAAGGAACTGTTTTGCGCGGATACACCAGGGGCAAGTAGGAGTACTGTAAACCTTTACTTTCTTCTCCATCTTTGGCTCCTTTTTGCTTTCAGAGTTTATTCTTTAGATTAAATAACTGCCTGAAATGATTTTGCTCTTGAGCGATTAACTCAACGATTGCCTTATGGCCATCGGCCTCAACTACCTTCTTCACCCCTTCATAGAAAATAATCGAATCCTGTTCAATCTTTATACCGAAAGAGATCGCTTCTTTCTCTGTGTTAATATTTTTAGCCGCCTCTTTGCCCTTGTTTTCCTGGGTGAATACATGCTCGCTGGCTAATGCGTTCATATAAGCAAAGTACTCTTCGGAGTAAATCTGAGTGGGTTCATACTTCTCCAGAGAGTCTAATATTTTCTGAAACACCTGGATATGTTTTTCCTCCTCAGCTGAAAGATAACGGAAAATATCCTGGGCCTCTTGGTTTTTAGATTTTCCTGCTAAGGCAGCATAAAAATCCCGGCCATTCCTTTCAATCTGAATCCCTAATTCTACTATTTCGCTTGCGGCAAATATATTTCCCATACGAAAACCCTCCTTTATCTTAAATGATGCGCAGTAAGATCAATAATCTCCTCTATTTCCATAACAATCAAATACTTAGGTTCAGGCAGAAGAACTTCTGGATGGCGAGGATGTCCTTTTTCTTCATGAATATTCTTAAGCAGGCGCTGAGTGATCCTGGCAGCAATCTTATCCTCCCAGGCCTTGATGATCTCTTGGCTGCACTCCTGTTTTCTAACTATCCTTGCTTTGCCCTTTAAGCAATACCCTCTAAAACGGTGTTCATCAACAGCGCTGATGCTCAAGGCAGAATTAAAGCTAAGGTTCTTATAAGTTTGGCCCTGATAAAGATCAAGTATATGTATTTCGCCTTTAGGGTCTATACTGACTATACCCTTACAGGAACAATGTACTCTTTTCTTATTATCGATAGTGGAGACAATGATAAAACCCTGGTTACCGAAAAAATTTATTAAATCCCCTGATAATTTTTCCATTTAGGCCAGCTCGCAGCAATCAAGAATACAATAAAATATTTTACTTTAGGTCTATCTTCTGAGTGCCCTGCCAAATCCCGTGGATATTACAATAAGAAGAGGCAAAAAGTACACCGGATTTTTCTGTCTTAAGATAACAGGTTACCTCCGGTGAGGTATAAACCGTGCTGGTATTCGGCCCCTGGGTAGAGCCGCCGTGGGCGCCAAATTCAAACCTGCCGATTTGATAAGAAAACTTTTCACCGTCGGCAAGGAAATATACTTCGATCCAGGCTATATGATGCTCGGTAGTATTAGGATGCGCTATTTCTTTGCCCACAGTTACGGTTACTTTAATAGCCTCTACCTTGTTTGCCCCCTCGGAGACTGTAATTACCGGAACGTGTTTCTCGGTCTTCCAATCCGCTGTCTGGAATAAATCTTTAAAGTCTGCCATAGCATTACCTCCTTAAACCTTCTCAAACATATCTTTGCCTACCCCGCACTCAGGGCAAACCCAGTCAGCCGGTAAACTCTCAAATGAAGTTCCAGGCTTTATTCCGTTATCCGGGTCACCGCTTGCCGGATCATACACATAACCACAAACTGTACAGCGATATTTTGCCATATCCTACCTCTCTTTCTATCGACTTAACTCGTAAATCTTCTGCTCAAGCAATTGCTTATGTTTCTCTTCTTCGTCAAGTAAAAATAAGAATACCTCCTTGGCTACAGAGAATTGCTCTGCGAACCCCTGGTATAATTTTATCGATGCCTTCTCCCGGTTTATCGCTAATCTCAAGGCTTCTACTGGTCCCATCAATTACCCCCTCTCAACTTCTCTGCAAACTCCCTACCAAAAGCATGACAGCTAAACAATTCCTTTTCATCCGGGACGTATTTTACTTCCAGCCCCGGTTGCGCCAAAGTAATACCCGCGCCTTTTAAAACCTCCTCGATTTCTTTAACTGCCCCCCCTGCCCAACCGAATGAACCGAAGGCGCAAGCGATCCTGTTTTTTGGCTTAAAGCCTTTTAACAATTCTAGGAATCCGGCGATATTCGGGAGCATACCGTTATCATGCGTAGAAGAACCAATGAGAAAACCTTTGCTATCCAACATTTCCTTGACGATTTCAGTACGGTCAGAGCTGTTGATATTAAACATCTTTACGCTTATACCACCGGAGATTATACCTTCAACCATTTTTCTAGCCATCCGCTCAGTTGCCCCCCACATCGTCTCATAGACAACCACAACTTTATTTTTAGTTTCATTACCTGCACAGGATATATAAGCGCTTATAATCTTAGAGGGGTCTTTACGCCAGATTATTCCGTGGCTGGGAGCAATAATTTTAATAGGAATGTTTAATCTTTGAACTTCCTCGATTTTCTTTAAAATCAGTGGACTTAACGGCCAGAGGATATTGGCATAATATTTTATTGCCTCATCCATAAGTACGGCCTGGTCTACTTGATCATCAAATCTTTCGCTGGAAGCCAAGTGCTGGCCAAAGGCATCGTTAGGCAAAAGCAGTTGCACTTCGGGGCAATAAGTAAACATACTATCCGGCCAATGAATCATCGGCGCCTCGATAAAGCTTAAACTTCTTTTTCCTAATTGTAATTTATCCTGAGTTTTTACTACCTGAAAATCCCAGTTTCCGTAATAATGTTTATACAATCCCTCCTTGCACTTCTCTGTTCCTAAAACCTTAGCCTTAGGGCACAACTTGATCAGCTCAGGCAGCGCTCCGGAGTGGTCAGTTTCTACGTGGTTGGCAATAATATAATCTATTTTCTCTGGCGCAATAATTTCCTTGATATTTTCTATTAATTCATCCGTAAATGGGACGGCCACCGTATCAACCAAAGTAATCTTATCATCTATAATCAGATAGGCATTGTAAGTCGTGCCTCTTTGCGTGCTATAGGTATGCCCGTGAAAAGTACGTATATTCCAATCGACTGCGCCTACCCAGTAAATATCCGGAAGTATTCTTACGCTTGACACCACTTCCTCCTTGTCCTAATAACCTTTAAAGTTTTCCGTGATGATAGCTTCCTTGGCTACAATCAAATCGCTGCTTAATATCTTTTGCATTGCCTCCACCATCTGGGGCGGCCCACAGAGATAAAATCTTCTTACGTTATAATCAGGGATCTCCTCTTGGACCATGGTTTTATCAATCCGGCCTATCCTAGCGGCGCAAGCCGGATCAGCCTCAGCCAACAGATGCACAACCTTTAACCCGGGAAACACTTTCTGAAAAAGCGCGAAGTCATCTTTGAAGGCAATATCCTTTGAAGTACGGTTTGCATAAAGTAATACTACACCTATATCCGGCTTCTTATCTACGACGTATTTACAGATACTTCTTATAGGAGTGATTCCGATGCCTCCGGAAAGAAAGGCGATTTTTTTATCTGTCTCCTGCAAAATAAAATTCCCGAAGGGGTATTCTATAATTACCTTATCGTTAGGTTTTAAACTGTTCAGGGTGCGGGAAAACTGGCTTTCGGTGATTTTCTTGGTAAATTCTATATAGCCTTCCTCCGTAGGAGAGCTGGATACAGAAAGGTATCTTTTTAATTGCGGGCCTTCGCCGAGTGCCACCGAAAGGAACTGGCCAGCCTTGAAATCATTCCTAGGAGAAACCTCCAAACGGAAGCTCTTTACGTTATAAGTACGCGGTATTATTTCTTTAATTCTTGCTTCTTGTTTATTGGTCATCTTAACCTCTTTCACTATAATTTAATACTTAGATAACCACTGGTCAAGCTGTATTATGGAATTAAAAAATATTTGCGGGTAGTTTAACGTCTTGCCCAGGACTAGATACCGCAGCCTTCCTTGCAGTGCGCAACCGGCCGCAACATATACCTGATTGTCACATCCATTTAAAATCACCCCCTTTAATGAGTAGACGAGTTACGCCGCTTTTATTATTTGTCCTCGAGAATATTTTTTAAATCCTCCTCTGGCTTGCCAATTAATTTAAGATCAAATTTTTCTTGCAAAAGGGAAAATACGTTTTTAGAAACAAAAGCTGGCGCGCTGGGTCCAATATAGATACCTTTTATATTAAGAGACAGGAGCGTAAGCAAGATAGCCACGGCCTTTTGTTCAAACCAGGAAAAAACAAGCGTCAAAGGCAAACCGTTGACATCGGTTTTAAACGCGCCTGCTAAAGCAGCGGCAACCTGGATGGCTGAGTAGACATTATTGCATTGCCCTAAATCCAAGAGCCGCGGGATACCGTCGATTTCCCCAAAATCCAGTTTATTAAACCGGTATTTACCGCAAGCCAAGGTGAGGATTACGCAATCCTGAGGAACTTTCTCGGCAAATTCAGTATAGTAGTTTCTCCCCGGCTTGGCCCCATCGCAACCGCCGATTAAAAAGAAGTGTTGGATTTTTCCGGACTTAACCGCGCTGATCACTTTATCCGCTAAAACTAAGATGGCGGTATGATGGAAACCCGTTGTAATTCTCTTACCCGGAGTTTCTGCTAGAGCAGGTAAAGATTTAGCCTTGGCAATTAAAGGGGTAAAATCCCTGCCCTTAATATGTGTGGCTCCGGCAATACCGGTAATACCTACGGTAAACAACCTGTCCAGATAGGTATTGTCCGGGGGAATCAAAACGCAATTAGTAGTGGCTAATATCGCTCCGCTAAATTCATTAAATTCCTTCTTTTGTTCCTGCCATGCGCCTCCATAATTCCCAACAAGGTGCTTGAACTTTTTTAATTCAGGATATCCGTGTGCAGGAAACATCTCGCTATGGGTATAGATATTAATCTCCGCGCCTTCGCTTTGCTTGAGGAGCTCATAAAGATCCAATAGGTCATGTCCGGTAACCAGAATCCCCGGCCCCTTTTTAGTACCGGTTTCAACTGAAACGGAAATAGGATTACCAAATCTTTGCGTGTGCGCCTGATCCAAAAGTTCCATTACCTTCAGGTTGACTGTGCCGCATTTTAAAACCAAGTCGATATATTGATTGAGGTCAAAACTTACATTGGTGACGGTTTTAAATAAAGCCTCATGCATAAAGGCATCTACGGCTTCATCCCGCGCACCTAACTCCCTGGCATGATAAGCATAGGCAGCTATGCCTTTTAAGCCATAAAGCAATAAATCCTGCAGGCTCTGAATATCTTCATTCTTTCCGCAAACCCCTAATTTTGTGCAGCCGCTTCCTCCTGCAGTCTGCTCGCACTGATAACAAAACATATTACTCTCCTTTTAACTGTTTCCACTTCTCTTCTCCTATGCACTCCCTGGCTGACTTACACCAATCCACGCAAGACGGCAACCTCACCCTACAGACAAGATTCTTGCATTTAGGGCATTTTACTTTAATCTCATCCGAAAAAATCTCTATCTTGTATCCGCAATCTGGGCACGCCAATGTTTCCGCCTTTATATTACGCTTGTCCTGCCCTGGACATTTCGCTGTCATTTTAGTCTTTCCCCCTTAATACTTATAACTGTTTCCTGAAAATGAACATCTTTGCCTGAAGCAGCGATTGCCGATTTAATAATCTTAACCAAACCAAAACAGCAGGGAACCTCCATATGGGCATAGGTAATGGATTTAATATTGTTGTTCTTAAGAATCTGGTTGAATTTATCATTATAAACCCCTAGATCATCTAATTTAGGACAACCCACTAGCAGAACCTTTCCTCTTAGCAACTCCTGATGGAATCCGGCATAAGCAAAAGGTACGCAATCTGCTGCTACCAATAAATCTGCATCGTTTAGATAAGGGGCTACAGGAGAAACAAGCATAATCTGTACTGGCCATTGTCTAAGCTCCGAGGGAAATTGCGCTTTAGAACCTTTTCCAGCCAAAAGATCTTCTTTACCCCTAAAATCTATTACCTTAGCGCCGGGGCATCCTGATGCCAAGATATGGCATTTATCACCACTACCAACACCTTCTTCCAGGGATATCTGAATATTCTTCTCCTTTAAGTAACCCACCGCTTGCTTAAGATAACCCTCCTGGTTATGCTCTTTTAAATGCTTAAGGTGCGCCTGAATAACATTCCTGCCTTGTTTAACAATGTTGGGCATAACCTTGGCTTCGTCATATGGCTCAGCCTCCCTTTCTTCTATAGTGATTGCGCCCTGCGGACAGTGACCTAGGCAGGCGCCTAAGCCATCGCAGAATAAATCACTGATAAGCCGCGCTTTACCATCGATAACCTGTATCGCCCCCTCAGGGCAATTCGGTATACACAAGCCACAACCGTTACAGTTGTCCTCAATAATTTTAATTATCTTTCTTTTCCCCACTTCTAAACTCCTTTATTTTAGCAAAGAGGCTACTGTAATATTTTGTAGCTCATGCATAATATATTTTTCCATATTCTTTATTTTCTTGCTTAAAGAGCACCTGGACACATTAGGGCACAGCCTTTTGCGCAAGATGCATTCATTAAGTTTAAACGGCCCCTGAAATATACCTATTAATTCAACTAGAGATATTCTTTCTGCCGGAACCGCAAGTTGAAATCCACCTCCGGAGCCTTTCTGCGATTTCAGGATTCTTTTCTTGTTCAGTTGTTGAAGTATTTTCCTTAAAAAAGGATACGGCACCTTCAATTCTTTAACCAGTACAGGAACAGAGACTACCTTTCCTTTACTTTTTGCCATAAAACAAATCGCCCTAACTGCGTAGTCTGTATCCCTGGTAATCAGCTTCACTTTAACAATCTCCTATTATCTTTCCCATCATTGCCCTAAGAAAATCTCATTCTGGAAATAATGATACCATATTTGTATCATTTGTCAAGTAAAAAAATAAATATTCTATATATAACTTGAATTAAGTAATTTTTTGTAAAAACATGCCCTGATGGTTATTTATAATAATCTTCCTCGATTATTTCTTCCCGGAACAGCCGCAACCACATTTTTTTACCAAAAGCAACACCACCAAAACTACCAGCACCAAAATTAACCATTTAATCATTTTTCCCTCCGGATTTGAATATTCTTCTTATATCTATACATTAAAAGCGAGTTACCGACTACCGAAACCGAACTTAAAGCCATTGCCAGGCCGGCTATCATCGGATTTAAAAGAAAACCGTTAAAAGGATAAAGGACTCCTGCAGCAATAGGAATCGCGATAACATTATATAAAAAAGCCCAAAAAAGATTCTGCTTTATTTTCTTCATGGTATAACGTGATAAATCTATGGCCACAGCTACGTCCCTTAAGTCATCTTTAATTAAAACTATATCTGCAGATTCAATAGCTACATCAGTTCCTGCGCCAATAGCTATGCCGATATCTGCCTCAGCCAAGGCAGGAGCATCATTAATCCCATCACCCACCATAGCTACTTTTAATCCTTTCTTACGCAGCTTTTTTATCTCTTGCGCCTTGTCTTGAGGAAGAACATCGGCTAGAACTTTTTCAATATCTAACTGCCTGGTTATTGCTTCGCTGGTAAGTCGATTATCCCCGCTAATCACCCAAACCCGTTTCTTTAGGCTTTTTAATACATTTAATGCCTGCGCAGAAAAATCTTTTAAAGTATCGGCTACGGCCAGCATCCCCAGAATTTTATTTTTGTATCCTACAATCATAGTGGTTTTCCCCTGAGATTCTAAATAATCTAATTTATCCTCTATGAACGATGTACTGATATCCTTATCGACAAACAACTTTCTGTTACCCAAAAGTATTATCTCTCCGTTTAGCCTGGCAATCACCCCTTTACCGGTAAGAGCATTAAAAGCATCCGGTTCAGAAATCTCAAGATTATCTTTTCTGGCTGAACGAAGAATTGCCTCTGCCAAAGGATGCTCAGAACGCTTTTCCGCGATTGCCGCATATCTCAAAATCTCCTGCCTGTCTTGGCCTTGCAGATTGATGATATCCGTTACCACTGGCTCGCCGCGCGTTAAGGTGCCGGTCTTGTCAAAGATAATTATCTCTATTTCATGCGCCAGCTCAAGGCTCTTGGCGTTCTTAATCAATATACCCTGGCCCGCGGCAATACCAGTGCCTACCATAACCGCAGTAGGCGTAGCTAAACCAAGAGCGCAAGGACAGGCAATAATCAAGACCGCAATAAAGTTATTCAGGGCAAGGCTCAGGCTATGACTCGCCGATAACCAGATAATAAAAGTAAATATTCCTGCTCCTAATACTACCGGGACAAAATAAGCAGCAACCTTATCTGCCAGCTCCTGTATAGGAGCCTTGGACATTTGCGCCTCCTGAACCAACTTAATAATCTGGGCCAAGAAGGTATCCTTTCCTATTTTGGTGGCCTGGAATTTAAAACTCCCGCTCTTATTAATAGTAGCCCCGGTTACTTTGCTTCCGATAGACTTCTCCACGGGGATACCCTCGCCGGTTACCATTGATTCATCGACTCCGGAATGTCCCTCGATAACCTCACCGTCTACTGGTATACGTTCTCCTGGCCGTACTAAAATCACATCCCCCACCAGCACCTCTTCTATAAGAATCTCTTTTTCTAAACCATCCCTGATTACGCTTGCTGTTTTAGGCTGCAAGCCCAAAAGCTTTTTAATCGCTAGGGAGGTTTTGCCTTTAGCTATGGCCTCCAGGAACTTTCCTAATAAGATAAAAGTAATCAAAAAAGCTGCTGTTTCATAATATAAACCACTGGCCCCAGCCGAACGGATACCCCTCCAGATAGAAATAGATATGGCTATACTATATAGGTAAGCTGATCCTACCCCCAGACTAATCAAGGTGTCCATATTCGCACGATGTAATTTGATTACCGTCATTATCCCGCGCCTGAAAAATTGGCTACCTAATAATACAACCAACGTGGCCAAGATAAATTGCGCGAGTGCCATATTTTCTGATAAAGATGGGGAAATGGGGAGTTTTAAGGAATGGGCAATAGCAAGATAGGCCAGAGGTAGAGAAAAAATTAACGAGAAGATAAATTTAGTTCTAATGTCAGCTACCTGGCCGAAGCTTAACTTTTGCTCTGAAACAAAGTCGGCTTCCTTGCCTTGCGTGCTAGCGCTGCTTAAATCGATAACCTGATAGCCGATTCCTTCAATCGCTTTTTGAAGATTAAGGCGAGTCAATTTTTGCGGGTCGTATTCCAGATATGCTTTTTGAGAAACAATATTGACGCTTACTTTGGAGACGCCTTCAAGCTTCTTTAAATAATTTTCTATGTTTACTGCACAAGAGGCGCAATGCATCCCGCCGATACCAATGGTTATCTTATCCATATTTATCAACTTGTGGAGGGCCTCTATCTTGGTAATAATTACCTGGCGAATTTACTTCCAGACAAACCAAAGGAACAAATAGGCAAAGGTAACTGCTGTCAGCGTAAACGGCAGGCCTATCTTGACAAAATCTCCAAATTTTACCTGATATTTTTCTTTACGCAACAACCCCACCGCTACTATATTGGCAGATGCGCCGATAGGAGTGATGTTACCTCCGAGGGATGTGCCGATGAGGAGTCCAAATAAAAATAGCTCTTGCGGAGCACCTAATGAGAGAGCGATTAGTTTGGCTACCGGTATCATCGCTACCGTATAAGGTATATTATCTACAAACGCCGAAAATAATACCGAAAGCCAGACGATAATTGTAAAAGCTAAGAATTTATTCCCCTTGGTATAGGCTATAATAAAATCTGCTATATCGTTTATTACGCCGCTATAAGTCAGGCTACCCACTAATACGAATATTCCGATTAAAAAGAAAAAGGTGTGCCAATCCAAGTCTTTAATTATAGAGATTGACTCTCTATGTTTATACTCATGCCACAACAGCCCTACTATACCGTATGCAACGCATATAAAAGCTATTGTGTAGGGGTGCTTGTTTTTGATAAAACTGGAGGCTGCCAGAGTAAGTATCATGCAGGATAAAAGAAGGGTAGGAAACCAGGTTTTCACTTTTGCCTCTTCTATTTTTATAACCGGTTGTTTATATTTTCTAAATAATAAATAAAGAATAATAAACGATGCCAGTGCGCCGATTTCAACAGCAAATGTTATCCCCGGCCTACCCTTCATCCAGAAGAAATCCATAAAACTCATTCCGCTTGAAAGAGCCAGTATTATACTCGGACTGTCTCCTACCATAGTTGCACACCCCTGAAGGTTGGAAGATACTGCTATTCCTATTAAAAAAGGTACAGGATTAGCCTTAAGCTTCCTGGCAACTTCAAGTGCGATGGGAGCTACAATCAAGACTGTTGCTACATTCTCCACAAAACTAGATATAAAACCTGCCAATAGGCATACTAATAACATAGCCATTCCCACGGTCTTAGACCTGTCTACTAACCTGGTGGCCAGAAACGCAGGAACCCCTGAGAATATAAAAAGTCCTGATAAAACCATTGTTCCCAAAAATACACCCAAAACATTATAATTTATGCTGGAAACTGCCTCCTTTAACCCGACTGCGCCACTGAAAAAAAGTAAGCTTATTGCGCAAGCCAAAACAATAAAAGGATTACCCTTCTTTAACACCAGCAATAAATAGGCAACCAAAAATACAGCTACCACAAATAATTTCACCTTATTTGCTCCTTATATTTTTAAAAGTTAGTACTGTTGCGCCGTGCCTGAGCATATCCTTAATTGCCTTTTGTGAGTCGCCCGGCTTAAGGTCTACTCCCTTAATAGCATCGCTTAATATCCTAACCTTAAATCCGTGCTTTACAGCGTCACGGGTAGAGAATTTAACGCAATAGTCTGTAGCCAGTCCTGCGATAAATATTTCCTGCACCCCTAATATGTTCAGCAACTTAAGGAACCCCACACCCCTATCGTCTTCTGCGTGAAAAGCTGAATAACTGTCTCTTTCCGGATCCATCCCTTTATGCAGGAAAATGGTTTCTTTGGGTAAATGCAGCTTAGGATGAAAAGCAGCGCCTTGAGAGTTTTGGATACAGTGTGCTGGCCAGATACCGCCAAAGTCCTTGAAGTGCTTGGTTTTAACCGGATGCCAATCTCGGGTAGCAAAAATAGAGAATCCCTTCTTTAAGCACGCTTTAATATATTTATTGATTACCGGCACAATCCTGTCTGCCTCGGGTACACCCAAGGCTCCACTAGGGCAAAAATCATTCTGTACATCCACGATTAGTAACGCTTTTTTAGATTTCATAAGAGTATTCTGGGGACGGTTCTTAAGTCGTTCGGAAAGTGTCCCGCCGCAGGCGGGACACTTTTGCTTTGAGTTGAGAACCGTCCCTAAATAAATAGTCCTGGTATTGGCGCACCGCAATAAATGCACTTACCTGCTTTTATATTATAGGCCAAAATATGAAAAATTTCTCTTTTAATCACTGACTCTTTGCAACTTGGACAGACTGTATCAGCTCCCCAACCATAGACATTGCCGGCATATACAAATTTTAGCCCTGCCTTGTATCCTATGTCCCGGGCTTGTTTAAGGGCTGCTTCAGAAGTCGCAGGATAATCTGTAAATTGATAATCCGGGTGGAATCGCGAGATATGCCAGGGTATATTTTTATCTATGCTAGAAATAAAATCGGCAATCCCGGATAGCTCTTCTTCGGAATCATTTTCTCCCGGAATCAATAAAGTAGTCAACTCTACCCAAATACCCGATTCATGCATCAGGCGGATAGATTTTAATACCGGCTCTAAGCTTCCAGAACAGGTTTTTTTGTAAGAATTGTCTTTGAAGAATTTTAAATCCACGTTTGCCGCATCTAAATACGGATTGATCATTTCTAGGCATTCCTTCGTCATATAGCCATTAGTGACAAAATTATTATAAAGACCTTTTTCTTTGGCTAATTTTGCGGTCTCCAAAGCATATTCAAAAAAAATGGTGGGCTCCGTATAGGTATAAGAAATACTGCGGCATTTATTCTTTAAGGCCTCTCTGACTATTGCCTCGGGCGATAACTCTGCGCCTCCTAAAATAGAACCATCCCTGAAGGAACTCTGGGATATTTCCCAGTTCTGGCAGAAAGCGCAGCGGAAATTACAACCTATGGTGGCAATAGAAAAACTAGTAGAACCAGGAAGAAAATGATAAAGCGGTTTCTTCTCAATAGGGTCAATGTGGACAGTAATAACCTTGCCGTATGCATAGGTGTATAATACGCCTTCTATATTTTGCCTGACACCGCAAAATCCGAATTTCTCTTCGGGGATCTTGCAATGATGGCTACAGAGAAAACAATGCAGCGAATTATTTCCCAGTTTTTCATAAAGCAAGGCTTCTTTCATATGCGGAAACTCCCTAATTCCCCTTCCTGGATAGGAGAAACCTCAATCACTTTATCTTTTTCAGGAAATGCCCTAAAGATTATATTCGCAATACCCGAACCATTTAAATCGCAATAGCGAGAAGTTATACTGCAGGAGAGCCTAATCAATTCCGGACTGAATTCCCCCCTGCCTAATGCGGTCGGGCCAGCTAAGCTATCGTCAGGCATAAACAGATAATCACCTGGCTGAGATAACCTGAATAATTCTATATTCTCTTGCTCGTTCCTACCAACAACTAATTTGCTATTTTTCGAGATCCGGAAATGTCTTCCCATCTTTAATAACTCTAGATTATCAAGATTAAAGGCAGCGTGTTCTATAAGATCTCTAACCTTTTTGCTGAATTCCGGATCTGTAAGTAAACAGCCGCCGGCAGGATTAGGATAATCCTGAATATCTAATATACCGGCCAACTCCATTTGCGGCCTGCGTCTGCGTCCGCTAAAATTTAACAATCTCTTGCGGTCAACCCAACCCTCTCTTTCCGGGATAGTTGCGTTAAGTAACTGTGCTGAAAGCGGCCTTAAGATTAAACCATCTAATCCGGACTGCTTCTCGATCAACTCCAAGGCGCGCCTGTGCTGGGACATTGGCCGCTGTCCGAGGACTTCGCCTGTAATAATGAATTTCGCATCCCATCCCCCCATAAGTTCCCGGGATTTAGTAAGCATGAGTATTTTACAGTCAATGCAAGGATTGACATTCGCACCATAACCATATCTAGGCTTACGCACGATATCTAAAAAATCATCGCCTAATTTAATCTCTCGATACTCTAAGCCCAGGCTTTCTATTCTTTGCCTTAGGGAATGATTATGATGATTATGCTGTACTTTTTGTTGGGAAAAACAGAAAGGAAGATAAAAGTGCAGAGCAACTACGTTAATGCCCTGTTCTTTGATTAATTTTGCAGAGAGGCTACTATCTAACCCGCCAGAAACTAATGCAATGGCTTTCATGGACGTAGGATCAAAAAATTAAGCGTTGTGCCGACCAGCAAAGTAACCAATATCATAATTAAGGTCGCCTTGAGCAAATCCTTGATTCCTAATTCTTTAAACAATACAATGAAGGTGGCAATACAGGGAAAAGATATGGCTAGAAGTGTTGCAGAGATAAAAAGCTGCCTGGCGCTCATACCTAAGGTTATAAGCATTCCCGCGGCTACATCCTTTCTTAATAATCCTATTGCCAAGGCAATAATAGCCTCTTTGGGTAACCCGAATAATCCTTTGACAACGGGGGCAAATATATTTGTGACAAAATCAAACATCCTAAAGAAAATCAGCAGATTAACTAAAAATACGCCCAAAAATATAACCGGCAATGCCTCAATAAGAAATCCTTTAATGCGAAAAAATAGTTTCTTAAATAACATTGTTAATGGAGGGAACCTATAGGGGGGAATTTCTATCAAGAATTCGGGGCTGTAACCTTTTAAAATGAGATTCAGGATTGTGCCCAAGAGGAGCCATACCGCAAACAATACTAAATACACCCCCGTAATATAGAGGCCGGAAAATTTTCCCAACAGCCCAAGAATCATTGCCTGTAGAGCTACGCAGGGGACACCTATCGAAATCAGGACTGAAGCAATAAACCTTTCGCGCTTGGACTCTAAAATACGGGTAGCGATGATTCCCGGGACGTTACAGCCGAATCCCAAAAGAACCGGTATTATGGCATAACCGTGCAAGCCTAATCTATGCAAAAGGTTATCTAAAAGCATGGCCAGTCGGGGTAAAAAACCTACATCTTCTAAAATACATAAAATAAAATAGAAGGATAAAACATAAGGCAGGACCATACTAAACTCGATGTAAGGAACAGTAGTCAACAGGCCTAATGACTGTTTAAAATCGATCCTCCCATTAATCAGCTCGCCGATAAGTAAATGGTGTAACAATCCTTCCTGTCCCAGAACCCTACTCAACCTCTCCAGAGACGGCTGATATAGATTAAAGAAAAAAGGGTCAAGTAATCTGGTAATGAGGAATTCAGCGCTAAAACGCACAATCTTAAAAGAGATATAGAGCACCACTAGTGCCATTATCATACCGCTAAACGGCCTTACCGATGCATCCTCTAATACTTCCTTTAATGTATGATGTCTGTGCTTTAAAGTTTGCACCGCTTCTACAATTTCACCGATCTCCTGCCAGCGTTGCTTATGACTAAGCTGGCTCCTTACTCTGGGTTTTGCCTCTTGAATCTTATCAAGCAGGATTTTTATACCTACGCCGGTTATTCCGCAGGTAGAGACAACAGGCACCCCTAAAAGTTTTTCTAGTTTATCGATATCTATGTTTATACCATGGTGCTGCATCTCATCGCACATATTCAGGCAGACAACCACTGGATAACCTGCTTCGATTAACTGCAGATTAAAATAAAGGTTCCTTTCCAGATTTGTGGCATCGATAATGTTTATAACCAGGATCTCATCTTGGTTATTTTGTTTCAATAAATCACTGGTTACCTCTTCCGCTTTCGAATTCGGCTCTAAAGAATAAGTACCGGGTAAATCGATGACCTCTATCCTATTACCGGCGAGATTGATATACCCCTTAGCTATCTCTACGGTTGTCCCGGGATAATTAGAAGCGATTACCTGCACGCCTGTCAGGCGGGAGAATAGAACGCTTTTGCCGACATTAGGATTTCCGACTAAAAAAATCTTTTTCATCATTGGATCTCTACCGTAATCCTTCTTGCCATCCCGAATCCCAGCGCTAATACGCTCCTGCCTACTTTTATGGCTATCGGCCCGCGTAAAGCAAAGTGGCTGAGTTTTTTAATTTCTCTGCCCGGATAGATACCCATACTCATCAGCCTTCCCTGTAGGCAGGCTCCGCCGGATATCTCTGTTACCTTGGCCTTCGTATTTTGTTTCAATTTAGTCAATATTGTTTCTCTGATCATTCAATTATAACAATAAAAAATGCTTTGTTTAAAAAGAAAAATATTCTGGCAGGAAAACGTTATTAACCCGGCAGTAGTTGCTTGGCTAAAGCCATAAATATAATACCGAATAAGAATGCAAGAAAGGCAAAAGTAGAATTCCCCCGGTTACTTTGTCTATGCAGCTCGGGTATTAAATCAGAGGAGGCAATATAAATAAAACCTCCGGCTGTAAAAGGTAGTATAAAATCTGAAAATCCCCGAGAAAAATCAGCCAATAAATATCCCACAATTGACCCGACTATTGCTGTCAAGGCGATCAAAAAATTATAAAGCAGGGCCTTGCGCTTAGTAAAACCTCCGTAGATAAGCACAGCGAAATCGCTTAATTCCTGCGGTATCTCGTGTAATATTATAGCGATAGTCGTCACGATCCCCAATTTAAAGGAAGCCACAAAACTCACTGCAATTACCATCCCATCAAGAAAATTATGTAAACCGTCACCTATAAGATTAAGGTAGACAAAAGGATGGATATGGCAAGTATCCTCGTGACAATGCCTCCAGTGCAGATATTTCTCGAGAATAAAGAAAATAACTATCCCCAATATAAGATTATAGAATACGAGCGTGCTTTTGGTTTTTTCTAGTGCCTCGGGTAATAAGTGCAAAAACGCCGATCCGATCAGGGCTCCGGCCGAAAAGCCGATCAGACAAAAAGAAATCCGCTGCAGCAATTTTTCTTTTATGGTTAAAGTAAAAATACCGATTAGCGAAATAAGGCTGACTATGAATGTACTTATAAAAATCCAAATTAGTGTCATAGATAAATTTCCCCTAAAAGAACTTACGCCATCCTTACCAAAATGATCTCAAAATACCGACAACCCTCCGGATCGCTACCCTAAACAAGGCTTTCTGCCTTTGTTCGCTCTCTTAGAACGCCAATTAAGTTTACCCCTGCGCTTTCGTTTACCCATCTTGATCGTCCTCTCTCTTATGGTATTTTATCAACTATTTATGTCCTGCTTATGTTTCGCTATTGATATAATCACCTGCTCTTAACCTATTGGCTAAATCCCCCGAGATTAATACTTGTAGTATCTCTCCGGAATAGCTCCGGAGATATAACGCACTGCCTCTATGATACAAATGCGTAAGGCCTTCTCCATCGGCGTATTAGCATATTCAGATAGATGCACATCTAAATTCCAGCTGCCGGAAAAACCCGTCATCAGGCTACCGCTGATATCCGACGCCTGAGCCTGAATATTCCTAGCGGATATAACCTGGGAAGTCAACGGATTGGTAACGCGTATATCTATAGCTATATGCGCTTTATTCAAGGTTCCGCCTAGCAATCCCCCGAACATACCACTTCCTGCGCCTCCTCCGCCACCAACGCCTATCCTACCCCCAGAACTTAATGGCTCGAATTCAGTTAAAACAGAGGTAACGATTAACCCGACAGCTTTACTCTCCGTTTTGGAGGAAAGCTCAGCCGATGGTTTAATATTAGAAACGGGTATCTGTTCCGTCGGTTTTTCAACTATCAACTTACGATCAACGATTATAAAGCGTTTACTTTGCGTAAGCGCACTGATCAACATTTCGCGAAGCCCAACAGCTATATCGCTGTTGGTATCAGTTGTACGGAGTTCAAAATCCACAACTGCCAGGCGTGTCCTAAGTCCGGAATAGGGAGGCAATGAAGCTGCTACACTAGCAGATTCAGGTTGGGGGAAAGGATGGGCTATATTACGTAACACTGCACAACCGGCTAAGCTCAAAACTATTAGCCCTAACACCATTAAGACTAAGATCTTCTGCATAATCCACCTTAGAATTTTAATATATACAAAACATCCTCTACTGTCAAGATAAAAGCAGATTCTATAAAATGCGCGCTAATTCTCTAATTTTACCTATAATCTTATAAGGTTTTTCTTTTTTAATTTCTGCCCTTGTACTGGAACCCGTAGTAACAATAATAGCCCTGACGCCAGCTCGCCTACCTGCCTGGGCATCTATAACCATATCACCGACATAAATAGTATCTCTGGGGCCTAAAGCGAATCTATCCATAATTCTTCTTAAGATTTCTGGGTGCGGCTTGCCATATTTTAACCTGTCAGCGCAGAGTACATATTTGAAATATCTGGCTAAATTTAATTTACGAATCAAAATCCACGAAAAAAGAGTTGGGCGATTACTGGCTATGGCTAATTTATAGCCTTTATCCCTTAGGTAGACCAGTAACTCGCTAGCCCCGTAAAATAAGCTCGCATGCCTACGTAAGGCAGTACGATGGTGTGCGCGATACAGCCTAGTGGCCTTCCTTAAATCATTTATTTTGATAAACGGCTTGAGCAGATTTTCATCCCCCCATCCTACCAACCGGCAGATCAGCCGCTTATTTTGCCGCGGGTAACCCAATTGCTGCATTGTAAAATTAAAACTGCTGATTATCGCCGAATAGGCGTTGACAAGTGTACCGTCTAAGTCAAAAATAATGAGTTTGGGTTTTTCCATCTTAAAACAAGAAGGCAGGGATTTAACCCTGCCTTATAAATAAAATAAATTTATCGCCTCAGCCCAGCACAGGATAGGTAATCTTTTTATTCGGCTGACGCTTGAGCCGGAGATTTTCCTGACTGATCTACCTTGGGCTGCTCCACCGCTGGAGCCTGTTTTTGCGGTTCCGCTATGGCCGGAGGACCATCTATCTTCTCAACGCTTAAATTCTTAATGAGATATTGACCATCCGGACCTAATCCATAATCAACACTTATAGTATTCAGGGTTTTTAATTCATCCAGTGACTTGATGTTCTCATAAGTTGTTTGATCATCGGCGAACAGGCTGATCTCTTTTTCGCTGTCTGTTTCATAATCGAGGTACTTTGCTATAACTTTTTTGTTCTGTGGGTCGACAGAAGCTACCTCACCCCAAAGCCACTGAATCTCCGGTCCAGCCTTAGACTCAGAAACAGTATTTTGCTCGGCATTCTCGCTATCTACCCCTTGTTCGACAGCTACTACGTCTTCTTCGGCAAGGGTTAATCCAAAGTTTATAAATATTAAAAAAACCAAAGCCACTAAAACAACACTTGTTTTTAATCTCATCGCACACCTCCTTAAATGTAAGAATAAGGTTACCATAAATCAGTTGGTTTGTCAAGGTCATAACATCTGTATGTTATTGCAAGGCAAAAATGTCCTATTTCTAGCAAAGCAAGAATGTCCGGTTTTCATGTTTGTCAAGCCAAAATAGAAATGTCGTATTTTCATGCTTCAACTAGTAGTAATTCTTCTTTTTGTTTATACTGTGAATATTGCGGATTAATACATCTGGTTCTCCAGGGATGATTCACCGCAGGCGTATGGGCCCTATTGGGAAACACATATGGCCTTGACGGTTTTAGTTGTATTATCTTCTCTGTCCGCACTGTTATCTCTTTAAACTTCAGCACCATATTTTTATGCCGTATCAACATAGAGCCGTCGATTCTCTCTTCCACGATGACCTTTTGAGTCCTGATGTTGTTCTCTATCTGATATAGCTTCTTATCGTGCGCTACAGTAAAATCATTCCTTAAGGCGCGTTCTGTCTTTTTACAAATAATCGTATCGAGATCTATGCCTTTAGGCAAAGGCCTGTGCAGATCCGCGCTCTTTGCCGCGGGCACAGAGAATCGTTTATTGTAAACAGGAAGATATTCTTTTAAAAACGAGTTAGCTTCTTCTATCGATCTGATCTTCCTTAATCGCATCTCTTTTACGAGCCGGTCCTGGAATGTCCGAAATAATCTTTCGATCCTGCCTTTTGCCGGAGCCGAATGAACAAAGATAACTTCCACGCCCAATTCCTCAAGGGCTCTGCCAACCTGTGTCAGGGGCTCTCTGTTCTCGAGCTCATCTTCTATCGATGGCTTCTTGTTCGATTTATACGTCGTGTGGCGGTCAATATAGACGCTTATGGGAATACCTTTAGCCTTGACGTAAGACCTAAAGCTCGCCATAAATGGCAGCGTACCTTCATAGTCGTGGAATTCCGCTGAGACTTTGCTGGTAGCGTCATCTATCTGCCCCATGAACACGCACCATGGACCGCGGCCTTCGAACCAGTCGTGATGGGAGCCATCGGCCTGAACCATCTGGCCGTAATTCGCTTTACGCTCCCGCCAGTTACGATGAGGCCGAGCCTTACGGCTTGCGTAGGCGATATGTTCTTCAATAAACCACGTTCTTAAGAGCTCACGGCTCACTTTAATCTTATCTCTTTCAAAGAGCTTCTCTGAAGCCAGTGTCGGGCTAAAGCCTTCGTAAATATTCTTGCAGAGGCTTAGCACTTTTGTCTTAACCTTATCGAGAGTACAATTATGCGCCGGCTGTCCTCTTAGCTTATGGACTATGCCTTTGTCGCCCTCTTTGGCTATTCGCGCTGCCACTCTCCTAATATGCCTGTCGGTTAAATCTAGAATACCAGCCGCTTCTGTCTGGGTAATACTTTTATCCAGCACCTTGTGAATTACATTAAGCCGTTTTAGTTCCTCCTACGTAGCCATTATAATGTCCCTTCCTGCCATGTGATCCTCCTTTGGAAAGGATCATTATAGCAACTTTGGAACAGGACATTTTTGCTTTGTTAAAACCGGACATTATTGTATTGCGATTACAGGTCATAACATCTGTATCTCATAGAAGTAAGTAATGGTCATTAATTCTTAAACGGGTGGCTTGGGTGTTTTTGAGCGAGCATATAGCGAGTGAAAAAATACCCAAGACAGGACCCGTTTACTTAATGAAGTGTTGGCTATGTGGTTAAAACAATAACCGAGAACAAAGAAGCCTGCTTATTACTTATAAAAAGGAGAAAAAACTAAAACCAACCAGACAATGCAAGTCGTTACCGTGCCGACTAATAAGCCGACCCAAAACCACCTGAAAAAAGTAATGTGGATATTCTTTTCTTTCTCCAGTATCCCCAAGGCTACGATATTGGCGGTTGAGCCGACAATGGTAATATTGCCGCCAAAGCATCCTCCGAAAAGCAGAGCCCACCATAAAGGTTGCAGGTTCAAATTTAAAGCCTGAAAACTCTGGATAACCGGAATAAAAGCAGCTACCAGCACTACGTTATCTAAAATGCTGGAACCTATTGCCGAAACCCAAAGTACGATTCCGATAAGAATCGGAAGGCTATTACCGGCTAAGCCGACTATTTTTTTTGCTAAGACATCAGTGGTCCCGGTATACTTTAAGGTGCCGGCCTGTGCAAAAAGAAGCATAAAAAATAGAAGCGTCCACCACTCTACGTCTTTCTCGATATAGTCACGAGCCCTCCTCCATTTCCAAATCATCACGCAGCCGCTGGACAACAGAGGCATAGAGAGTAAGATCGTATTCGGCTCTAAGTTCCATAAGAGCTCTAGACGGTGGTGGATAGAGATAAAAAACAAGGTTGCCCCGAAAATCGCTAAACTGATCTTAAGCTCCTTTTCCGGAGGAATCGAGATTAGGTTAATCAACATATCATTCGCCCCAAAATCCCTGATTTTCCTATCTAACTCTAACAAACTTCGCCTGTACCAAAATTTCACGATAATAATCATGATCACAAGACAGCCCAACATCAAAGGGAATGCTTTTATAATAAAATCCTCGAAGCTTAACCCTGATTTTGCGGCGATGAGTATGCCTATGGGGTTACCCAAAGCAGTACCGCTAGAGCCAATATTAGTGGCTAAAACCGAAATAATCAAAAACGGCGTGGGACTGACTTCAAAATAATCGCAGATTTCAAGTATGGCAGCAACAATAAAAATGATAGAGGTCACCTCGTCTATAGCGCAAGCCAGTAGCGCTGAAATAAGGGAAATTAATATCAGAAATCTATTAGCGGTAAGATTCTTAATCTGTAAGATTAGGCTAACGATCCAGGCGAAAAAACCGGTGTCCTTTAGTAATCCGACCAAAACCATCATACCGACGAGAAAAAGGATAACCTCTAAAGAAGAAAATTTTATGAGATTGTCTAAATCAATAGTACGCGTCAATAAAAGTACGGTTGTGCCGATAAAAGCAAAGCCTAAGCGGAAATCCCAGAAGAACAAAGTACCTAATATAGAAGCGGAAAATATGGATATCGCCAGAGACTGATGCGGATTCAATCCGATATGCCTGGCTAAGATCCCCAGGCTTACGGCGACAGAAATCAAAATGATGAACCTTTTCAACATAATATCTAAATTATTCCCCCGTATTTATGCTGGCTTCTTTGGAAATAGCCTTCAGCACATCGCTGCGCGCGATAATCCCCAACACCTTGCCTGTTTTATCCAAAACCGGTAGCCTTCTGGCCTTCTGCGTCAACATAACCCTGGCTACCTCGCATAATGCGGTATCTTCCGTCGTAGTAACAATATCCTTGCGCATCAGTTGGCTGACTTTCAGCTTACTTAATTCTGCAAACTTTTTCTTAATCGCCTTAGGATTCTGATCGTAAATAAATCTCCCTACCCTTTCTACATAGCTTGGTAATAAATAAGATAAAATTTCTTTTTCGGTAAACATGCCTACTAACCTGCCGTCTCCATCAATGACCGGGAGGCCGCTGATTTGTATCTTAAATAAAAGGCCCAATGCCTCCTTGACGCTTTCGTCAGGCCTGACGCTTACCACATCCTTTGTAGCTATTTCGCCTACTTTCATTTTATTCTCCTTTTAGCGTTAAGATTTTTTAGAAGATCCCTTCTAAACGCAATCTTAGTCTTAAATAAAGGATAGAGGCAACTAAGATCTTCAATAAATCTCCGGCGAGAAAAGGCAGAAATCCAATCAATAATGCTTCTCTCAACGAGCAGCTAAGGAAAAATTTAAGCCAAATTGCTCCGCAGGCAAGAAGCACGAAATCAGCCAGACACAATTTTATAAATATAAGCGGCAGACTATTCTGGCCAAATCTAACGAGTTTTCCCGCCAGGAAACTGGCGATGGCAAAACCAACTAGATATCCTCCGGTAGGGCCAAAGAGGTAAAATAAGCCGCTGCCTGATCCGGTGAAGACCGATAATCCTGCTGCGCCCAGAAAGACATAACCACACTGAGAGAGAAAACCAAGCCGGCTTCCCAGGCAAAGACCCGATAATAAAACAAAGAAGGTCTGAAGTGTAATTGGTACCGGAGTAAAAGGCAAAGGTATGCGTACAAAAGCGGCTAAACTAGTTAAAATTATAAAAATTACTACGCCAACCAGGCGGGTTGTTGCTTTATTGAGTATAATTTCTTTTTTTAAAAGCGCTTCCATAGTTATCTCCTGGTATAATCTTCACCCTAGATATCCTAGAGCGAATTGGTTAATAATATGTTAAAATGTTTTTATGTTTAAACCGCGTTCTTTTTCTAGTAGGGATGACAGCCTGCGACCCTCCTTATG
>Ga0163199_1000100_pt1 | contig 53132 bp, 43 predicted proteins | sample PL_2010_150m_FD_113537 | JGI IMG/M metagenome (GOLD analysis project Ga0163199, IMG submission 113537) | Freshwater microbial communities from Powell Lake, British Columbia, Canada to study Microbial Dark Matter (Phase II) - PL_2010_150m | ecosystem: Environmental > Aquatic > Freshwater > Lake ...
ATATATAGGGTTCACAGCCAAGCATTTCGCACAGGTTCAAAAATTCATGAGTTCCGAAGGTGTTGTTTTCAACCACCCCACCCCAGTGGTAGTTCATCATCTTAGCCCGCTGATTTACAGGACCGATGCCATCTTTCCAATGATAGGTATCGGCAAAACAGCCTCCCGGCCAGCGCAGAACAGGTATCTGCATCTCTTTCAGTGCATTAACAATATCCGTACGATATCCGTTTATATTGGGAATTTTTGAATCCTTGCCCACCCAGATGCCATCGTAAATACAACGGCCCAGATGTTCGGCAAAATGACCGTAAATATTCTTACTGATCACCACATTGCCTTTAGTGGCATCAACAATCAGTTTATTGGTTTCCTGTGCATTAGCCGCAATGGCAATCAGGAAAATGCAAAAAAGAGAATAGATTCGATTCATGACACAGGGATTTATTAGTGTATTAATTACAATTATCCAAAAATAACGAAATAAATTAGAATATGGATAATGAAGAATGGCACGCGTTATTGATCCTGTTTGAATTTCATGTAGTGGGGCAAACTCACCACCAAGAAGAAAACCAATCCGGAAAAGGCCAGCAGGGCAGCAGAGTTATAGGTCCAGGCCAATCCGAGAGGTTCAGAGAGGACACCGGTCAATACCGAGCCAAGACCAATGCCCAGATCGAGTCCCGTTAGGAAAGTGGAATTGGCGGCACCGCGCCGGTCGCGCGTTACGACATTATTGGCCATGGTTTGGAGAGTCGGAAAAATAACGCCAAATCCTACTCCAATAACAAAGCCGGAGATCAGAAAGAACGAAAGAACCGGTGCATGGGCCAGCAGCAAGAGACCGCCCGATACCGCGATCATCCCGAAAACAGAAATCCAGGTTGGCCCATAACGGTCGAATAAACTCCCGGAAAAAACCCGTGTTAGTGCGGTGCCAATAGCCGTTATCGTAAAAAACCATCCGGTATAGGAATTCAGGTCATTCTCTTTGGCATACAACGTGATAAAAGTCAACACCCCGCCATAAGAGGCAGCCAGTATCAGCATATTCAGAGCTACAGGAACTGATTGCCTGGCTATCAGCATTTTCCAGCTAAAGACGGGATTTTCCGGACGTTTAAATGCCGGATACTTTACCAGAGAAGCCATCAGAATACCCAGAACCGAAACCCCTCCGGCAACCAGAAAAAGGGCGGTAAAATGATTCTCGCCCATCACTTTAAGGCCGATGACCGGACCGATGGACATAGCTACGGTAAAGGAGAGTCCGAAATAACTGATACCGCGCCCCCTCTTTTCAACCGGCACCAGATCCACAACCAGCGTAAAACCTGCCGTGGTGGATGCTCCCCAGTTTAAGCCATGCAGAAAACGAAGGATGAGTAACGGAAGAAGGGTAACCGCAAACGGATATATCAGAAAAAGCGCAGAGAATAAGCTTAAGGTTGTCAGGAATATCCATTTACGGCCCAATGTATCAAGTGCATATCCGGAAATCGGCCTGACCAGCAAGGCAGCCAGGGTATAAGTGCCGATTATCAGGCCCACCTCCTGTTTCCCGGCATGCAAAACCTCCTCCAGATACACCGGCAACGTTGGCATCAGGAAGTAAAATGCAGTGGAAATCAGAAAAACCGAAATGGTGAGATGAATGAAATTCTGGGAAAACAGAGTCTTGTTGTTTTTTTGAGTTATCATAGGCTGGCCCACTTATTCTGTTCTAATTTGCACAATTACTCTTTAAGGTGCAAAGAAATGGCTAATTTTGCATAATCCCGATACTTAATTCAGTTGATATGAAATCCAGACTTTTACCTGTTTTATTGCTGATGCTGCTATTCATCAGCTGCCAGCAAAAACCTGTTGACTACCTCAAGGAGACGAAAGCCGACAAGGATGCCCGCATGGAATGGTGGCGGGAAGCCCGTTTCGGAATGTTCATTCACTGGGGCCTCTATGCAGTTCCAGCTGGCGAATGGAAAGGTCAAACCAACCACGCTGAATGGATCCGTGAATCAGCCCAGATACCTCTGGAAGAATATGACAAATTTGTTGGCCAGTTTAATCCGGTCAAGTTTAATGCCGATGATTGGGTAAGAATGGCTAAGAATGCCGGAATGAAATATATTGTGATCACCTCCAAACACCACGATGGGTTTGGGCTATTTGATTCGAAGCAGACCGACTTCGATGTAATGTCGACACCATTCAAAAGGGATATCCTGAAAGAACTATCGAAAGCCTGTGAAAAACAAGGAATGACCTTCTGCTTTTACCATTCGATCATGGACTGGCACAACCCGGATTACCTGCCCCGGAGAAGCTGGGAGACCACCAGAAGCACGAAAGGCGCCGACTTTAACCGTTATAGGTCCTACTTAAAGGCTCAATTAAAAGAATTGCTTACCCATTATGGAAAACTGGGTGTACTTTGGTTTGACGGGGAGTGGGAAAACACCTGGACCAGCGAATACGGCAAAGACTTATACAATTATGTCCGGAATTTACAGCCTGATATCATTATCAACAACCGGGTTACGGTTGGCCGTTCCGGAATGGCCGGTATGACCCAGGATAGTGAGTTTGCCGGTGACTTCGGCACTCCCGAACAAGAGATCCCTGCAACCGGAATACCGGGTGCCGACTGGGAATCGTGCATGACTATGAACGACCACTGGGGGTACAATAAAAATGATAAAAACTTCAAAACAACCGAACAAATACTCCGGATGCTGGCAGATATCGCATCAAAGGGAGGAAATTACCTGCTGAACATCGGACCTACAGCTGATGGTGTGTTCCCGCAGGAAAGCATCGACAGGCTGCAAGAGATTGGCGCCTGGATGAAAACAAACGGTGAATCTATTTACAGCACCCAGGCCAGTCCATTTAAAAACCTCCCATGGGGCCGGTGTACCCAGAAAAAAATGACCGGCGGAACGAGGCTTTATCTTCATGTGCTTGATTGGCCTGCTGATCAGAACCTCATGGTTCCCGGCCTGGGCAATAAGCCGATCCGTGCCTACTTGTTGTCTGACACCAATCAGGAAGAACTTCCTATGACAGTCGAATCAGGTGGTATAGCTATCCAGGTTCCGTACAAAGCGCCGGATGCCATCAATTCGGTAATCGCAGTTGACATCGAAGGTGACCCCGCTGTTTATGATGCCCCGGAGATTACTGCCATTGCCGGGATCTTTATTGACCAGACAGAGGTTGCGATCAAGAAAAATGAAACTTTATCAGAAATCAGATATACCCTTGATGGAACCGTACCCACCTCTTTATCAACTGTTTATACCAGTCCCCTTAAGGTCACTGAAACTATAACCATAACTGCTGCCTGTTTTAAAGATGGAAGAGCCATGACAGGAAACACTTCCCTAACGGTTAACAAGGTAATCCCCGTTTCGGGTCGCCAGGTACCGCAGGCCAAACCAGGATTGCTTTTCAACCTGTATCGCGGTGATTGGGACAAGGTTCCGGATTATAATGGCCTGAATCCTAATTTATCGGGCATTGCAACTGATTTCAGCCTGGCCAATAAGGCATCCGATGAAAAATTTTCGATTGATTATCAGGGTTTTATCAATATTCCTGCAGATGGAATTTATACACTGAGCTTAAATTCCGATGACGGCAGCAAACTCTATATCGTCGAGAAACTGGTCATCGATAACGATGGCCTTCACGGACCGGCCACAAAAAGTGCAGACCTGGCCCTGGGGAAAGGCCTGCATTCCATCCGGATCTCCTTTTTCGAGAAAAGCGGTGGCAATAACCTCGAACTCCTGTGGAAGACCGGTAATGGCAAATCTGAACAGGTACCTAAGGAATCGTTTTTTTATTATCGATAAACAGGCATCCGTGGTCAGGGACGGGATCCCGGCCTTCCTACTGCCTACTGCCTACTGCCTACTTTCTGGTAAATTTCATCCGGTACAGCTTCGCTCCTTCAACTTTCGCACGGGTTACGTAATCCGTGTGATATTTGTTGGCCACATACGATTCTGTCTGGTCGCAATAGTGCTTGCTGGCAGGAATTCCTGATGTTCCGGTAAGGATTACTGTCAACGAATGATCCCAGTTGCCGGTATCGAAAATATGTCGCTCCGAAGCACCGTGATTGACTCCTGAATTCTTGTTTAGCGGACTTTCATAAGGCCCAACGGTGTGAAAACTTCCTCCTACCGGGTAAGGTCCGCGGTTTAACCGGAATATCTTGTTCAGGATCTTAACGCTCGACATAGGATGTGCAAGGGTAATGGTATGGGCATCACCCCACTTCCATGCATCCGGTTTAGTGCCATATTCCAATGCCAGTTCCTTCACCGCTTGCTGAAACGAGAGGCCAATGATATTCCCGAAGGTCTCGGTTACCTCTTTTGTTGTTATATCATCCGCCCAGGTATCATTGGGCTTAACCAGCATATTTTCCAGAAAATTCTCGAAAAAGGTTTTTTCTCCGATGAATTCAGTCAGCAATAAGGAATCCATCTGATCCTTAACCAAATTGATGCCGGTGAGGTAATACCATTTTTCAAAAATCAGTCCTTCCGGACGCTCTTTCAAAAGGGTACAGTCCCAATTCCGCATCAATTCATAGACTTGTTTTTCGGTTTCCGACAATCCGGTTTTTACAACCAGGTGCGATAGAAAATAGCGTGTGAATTTTTCCGCCATTTTCGATTTCTGATCGCCTTGCATCCGTTGAAAATCCTCGGCAGATAATTTCTCCTTCTCTTTCAGCATCTCGACAATCCGGTCCATACGATAAGGCAAAACATACCAATCACTGATATAATAAGGATAATCTGCCGGGGCCGTTTTACAGTTAGCCGATGCAACATACCCGCATTCAGGATTATAGGTATACGGCAGTTGATCAAAGGGCACCAGCCCTTTCCAATCATAACGATCGGTATCTCCGGGGTAAACCAGGATCCTGTCGCCCTCGCGGATCGGAATTCCGATGGTGGATTGAAGTCCGATATTTCCCTTGACATCAGCGTAAACCGCATTTTGATTAACTGAAACAAATGATCTCAAGGCGTTTCTGAAATCGGTCCAGTTAGATGCTCTGTTCAGCAGGTAAACCGCTGACACTTCATTGCTGTCCTCATTGCCCAGCCATCTCATTGACAATACTTTATCATGCACCTTTTTTAGTTCGGAAATGATAGGTCCCCGATGGGTAAACCGGTTGTACCGGATCACCGAATCACCGCCCTTGATCAGAATTTTTTCCTCCACTCTCTTTAAATCCTTCCAGACTCCATTCAGGAGGTACTGATCAGGATTGTTGGGATTGATGGTCTCCTGATAAAAATCAGCATCATCGGTCATCACGTTGGTAAATCCCCAGGCTATAGAATCGTTGTGACCGGCAATAACCATCGGCTGTCCCGGCAGAACCACCCCTGTTACATTCAGTTTCCCCGGTATAACCTGGTTCATCTGGTACCAGATACCGGGAATATTCAGGTTCAGGTGCATATCATTGGCCAGCAATGGCTTGCCGGTTACGCTTTTCTTGCCTGCCACCGCCCAGTTGTTACTGCCGCGAAACACATCCAATCCAAGTTCATCGGTAATTGATGCAGTTTTCGAAAGCTTTGTCAATGCCTCAGCGGCCGACTTATCTAACTTAAAATCGGGATAAATCGGGGTTTTGTGAACTGAATCCATATCAGGCACCATATATTTCGAAAGGTCAGGCCCCAGTTTCTGGAGCATCTTATCGAGTAAAACCTCACAAGGCCAGCCGGTTGAGAGATCCCAGGCCATATATCCGATCAGGTTAAGTGAATGTTCGGGCAACCAGGGTTCCGGTTTATAGCCCAGCAGTCCGAATTCCGGGGGTAGCTTGCTTCCGGCTTGCTGAATAAACTGGTTAACTCCTTCGGCAAAAGATTCGATGCTGGTACGCATGTTTGAATCTGCCTTGCCAAAAATTCTTCTTGATTTCTCGGTAAAGCGAAGGGAGCGGAAAAGCATATCCGCATCAACAAGGTCTTTGCCAAAAATCTCTGCCAGGCGCCCTTGCGTAACCCGCCTGAGCAGATCCATCTGCCAGAGCCTGTCCTGAGCCATTGTATAACCTGCCGCCAGGTAAAGATCGTGCTCATTCTCAGCATAAATATGAGGAATCGCGAATGAATCCCTGATCACGGTTACGTCAGCAGTAAGTCCGGAAAGTTTAACATCTTTGTTATAATCAGGCAAGGCCCTGGTTTTAAACTGACCAATAAAAATCAATCCACCAACGACCACAACCGCGAGAATAACGCCCAGGATAATCAGTATCTTTTTCATAATGCAGGTTTTAGATTGCCGGAAAAGATACAAATATTTGTGACGAGTGACAAGTGACGGTTGAGATTCGAATTTAGAATTCCGAAGTTGAAGATCCAAGTATCATGAAGGTCGGCTTCTCTACTCAACTTGTCACTCGTCACTTTTCAACGCAGTGCCGCTTTGCTGAACACCGACTCCGGTATCGTTGCGTCAAACTGTATGTCATTAATAATAAACTCTGTACCGGCCCCAGTCTTCAGCATATCCTTGTAAGTCATTTTTGTTGGAAACCAACGACCATCAATCTTCTTAACCCCGCTTAAGTTTGTCTGTTTAAGGAGTTTTCCTGCTTTCGCATAACATTCTTCTTTCATCGGGATATTTCTCTCCTGATCGATCCACATTTTTCGCATGTAATAGGCTGCATCGTCAGTTTTGGCCCTTAACTCGAGTACCCAGCAGGCTTGGCCATCGATATGGTCAGGACCGATCACTGCCGCATCATAAATGTCAGTCAGTTTGCGGTCGTCCATCATATCTTCGTAGGAAAGATCCGATCCCATAACCGACTGGCGAAGCATGTGACCGGAAATCTGTATGATTCGGTCGGCTGATGGAGAGAACATCCATAATTGATCTTCCAATTTGAGCATTTTGGTTCCTTTATCACGGGCCGGCGACAGGTATTCGGTAAAGGATTTTTTATCTCCTTCCGACCAGACCTTCAATTCCATGATACGCTCCCCGCGCTGTGCATGAACGATCATGGTTGCGGTGAGAACCCGGTTTTTTGATGCCATGTTCCGGTCGATTTGTTCAAGAATTTTGTTTGCCGATGGGTTCTGTCCATATAAAAGGCCTGGCAGAAACACCAGAGATATCAGTATTCTTCTCATTATTCGAGTTCTTTAAACAGTTGAGCAGTTTTGCGTTTATAGATTCCGATGCCTGCAAGCGACGTTCCTATGACGGTTGCGAAAAGGCCTGGGACAAATCCAACATAAAAGGCAGGCAGGGTAACTTCCGTACGGAAAACAGCAGGGAGCATCATCGAGGCATTTTTCATAAATCCTGACACATCGATGCCATGTTTCTGAATCCAGAACGAGAGGGATAGTCCAATTGCTGATCCGATAAGCGATCCGACAAGTCCAATCAGGATGGATTCCGATATAAGCGACCGGTAAACGTGTCCTTTCGATTCGCCCATAGCCAGGCGCACACCCACTTCGCCATATCGCCTCAATCCTCCAAGCAGTCCAGCGTTCCATAGCACCAGCGACATAGCCATCACAAAAATAGAAATGACGATTGCTGACACTAAATCCATATAATCAACCATGCTGCTGAGGCCATTCTGATCGCGCAGGCTGACCATAACCGGACTGTAAGGGTCGGCAGGATCGGATGATGTCATGAACCTGGTAACCTCTGCAGCGGCCAGCTCCTTATTGTAAAAATTGGTTTTAAAGTATCCAAGGATTTCGCTCGCGGCATCAGGCATATCAAGTGCAAGCTGAACATCATGGATATCTGCAATGATTGCCCCCCGATCGAGAATGGCGCTGCCGAATTTCACGGTACCGGCCACTTTAAAATTATAAACCGTCATGCTTCCGAACATCGTTGAACCCAGCAAGGTTATCTGATCGCCTGGCACTACTTTCAGTTTTTCCGCAAACTGCTCACTGATCAGAACTTCTCCTGCCTGGGTTGGAATATGTCCCTTGACCATTGACTTCGGAATATTGAGCCGTTGCGTTTCTGTTGAGTTTGCAGATAGAAGGTCGATGCCCCAGCCAATGGCCGGTCCCTGTGAGCGGGTTTCGCCCTGTGCATCAGGTGCATCGATTAACCCGCCGAACCGGATACGCTGAATCCATGCCATTTCCGGAAACTCTTTTTGCAGAGTTTCTGTTAGCTTACCGGTTTGAACCAATGCCAGATCATTGGGCGTTTGCTCCACCCGCTCGGCGTAAGCCTTGGTCATCACCTTAACATGGCCGGTGGAGAACTTAGCATTAAAATCGATCAGATCGCCGAGTATGCCGTTCATCCAGCAGTGCAGGAAGACGGTCAGAAAAACCCCGGTCACTACCACGATGACTGGTAACAAACTTCGCTGACGGTCTCTTAATAGTCCTTTGAATATGAATCGTATCATTGTATTCTTCCTCTAATTGCTTCGGTTGGGTTCATTTTGGAAATGCGACGGGCCGGGAGGTAACTGACAATAGTGGCTGTAATTAATACAAACACGATCGTTATGATTATCAATCCGATACTATATACCGGAAAGATTTTTTCTGCCACTGCCAGTCCCATCGAATCGGTGGCTTTTGGCATGGGGATACCGAATCTCGATTGTGATGCAAGGAAGGGAATCCCATAGATGGCGGCCAAAATTGCAGCAAGAACGCCATGCATGGCACCTTCCACGGTGAACAGTTTTACTACCTGCCAGCGGGTCATTCCGAGGGCAATCTGTGTGCCGATTTCCCGCTGCCTGCGGAATATCGATAAAACCTGCGTATCAAAGATCGCCAGCATGGCCAGCAGAAGAAGGATCAGGTACATTACGGCACTGCTAAATGACTTCCCTTTGATGATCTGATCGATTTCCGCAGTTAGCGTTTTCAGGTCCTTGGAAACCCAACCTTCGGAGTTAAAAGAGGGCCATTCTGATTTCCCCCGGATGAGCAATGTTGCCTCGCCGGGCACCTGAAGCATTTTTTGCAGGCGTGTTAAGGGTATCCAGATCTGGCCCGCGTCCACCGTGGGCACGTTTGTATCAAAGATAGCGGCTATCCTGACATCTGCCGCATCGAAGGTACCGTTGCGATCGCGCCAGCGTAACGTGATCAGATCTCCCACTTTAATCCTGTTGGATTGAGCCATCCGTTTACCGACCAAAGCAGAAATTTCAGTAGAATCGCCTATCATAGAAGCCGTTGGAAGGTCGAGCACTTTCTGGTTGTCAGGAATGCCTTTCAGTAGAATGCTCTGTATCCGGCCTTCAGGATAAAATGAAGCCATCGTGATCAGAACCGGAGCTATCTGACCTTCCTTAACCAGGTTATTGAGCTCACCGGGAATCGGGCCGAAGCTATTTTGCAGGGTAAAAGGATCGACCGGGTCGTAATTTTTCTGCCATAGCTGTCCCTGGCCCGTGTCCCAGTGAATCATATCCGTTTTAGCCTGCCGGTTCCACCCATCAAGCATACCATTCATATAAATGATCACCACATAGGAGAGCGACAATACAAACACATTCAGCCAGGTTCGCAGACCGGCGCCTATCAGGTTCCGTATCGCGAGTTTGAAAGTTAACATAAACGATCCTCCTATTTAACCGTAACAATCTCATCACTAGATACTTTACCATCGTAAAGTTTAATAATCCGACGAAGGTACCCAATGACCTTTTCATCGTGGGTAGCAAAAAGGAATGTTGTTCCAAGTTCCTTATTCAGTTTGACCATGGTTTGCAGGATATGATGGGAATTTTCGGCATCAAGGTTGGCTGTGGGCTCATCGGCCAATACAATTTCCGGCTTCTTTACGATGGCCCGAGCTATCGCTACCCGCTGACATTCACCGCCTGACATCTGGGCTGGCCGCGAACGCACCTTATCCGCCAAACCAACCCAATCGAGCGCATCCATTACGGCTTTTTTCCGGCTTGCAGCATTCATTTTTTGCAGCAACAGAGGAAATTCAACGTTTTCCAGAGCTGAATATACCGGCAACAGGTTAAACGTCTGAAAAATAAATCCGATTTTAAGATTTCTCAGATGTGCCGCTTTCTTCTGCGAAAGCTTCCCTACGGAATGGCGCATTACCAATGCTTCGCCTTCGGTTGGTGAATCGAGCGTACCAATAATATTGAGGAGGGTGGTTTTACCTGATCCGCTCGGCCCCACTAAGCCTGAGAATTCGCCCCCGGTGAAGGTAAGGTTGATGCCGTTAAGGGCAGTGAATTCCCTGTTCCCCATCGGAAACGTCTTCACCAGGTTCCGGATCTCAATGACAGTTTTATTGGATTCCATTGTATCTTATTAATAGTATAAACTTAATGATTCCATACAAAAAGAAGCTGTATTCCCTTGCCGCCCATCAGATTGGAGTTGCCGGTATTCTGATATAGGTCGAAGGAATCAGGATTCCAGAAAGCGATCACATGCAGGCTGATCTTCTTCAAACTGATCCTCCAGTTAATAAACCGGTACCAATTGTTGGCTGTCCAGTTGTAAAAAACTATTCCCGATACCGAGAGGGACAGGTTGATAGGGTATGTGAGTGAAACTGCAGTAAAATCCAGATCTGAGGTGCTTTCAAACAGGGCAGGACCTGTCTGGTAAAGGAATTGTTCAGTGGTAAAGGTCAGCCCGTTACCGAGTCCGATGGTATAATCCGCACCGATTGTCAGCATCCGTATATGATTTATGTTGGACTGCGGAAGGTTTTGGTAGGTGTATGTTCCTTCGAACCATATACCGGGACCGATATCCCATTTGCCGTCGAGACCAAAACGATATTCCGGAAAAGGCTTATCCAGGCTTACGGGGAAAAAACCTCTGGATTGATCTATGCCGATATACCTGAAATGCCCTGAAAAAGCCAATTCTCCTTTACCGGCAGGTATCTGAAACCGTCCCCCGAATTCCGGCAGGTGGCGGTCAGTTGTGAGCATCTCCCATCCCTTAACCGTTTTACCCGGTAAAATTCCCCAAAGCCAGATGTTTGCATTATTCTGAAAGAAATAACGGCCGAGGGCAGCATACACACCGTTAGTTATTTGCAGGGGATCACGCGGATCCATATGATCGAACCACATCAGCGGCCGGAGCATCGTAGCGCTGCCGAAGCTGATTTTTTGCAGGCCCAGCCGGAGTTCAAACCTCTCCGACGCGATCCGGCCCCAAACCCGGTAAGGTTTGAGGTAAACGTCAGTGTAAAGGGTATCGTGCTTTTGAACCCCCACCTGGCCGTATGCATTGACTGATGCTTCCAGATCAAATTTCCAGGCTTTGCCAACAGGGGTATTCCATTTGATCTCGGGTATGTATCGCAAGGCTGTCAATAAATGCCAGTAACTTCCCGGTTTCACAAATTCCATCGATGATACCTGGCCGCCGAAAGAAACCTTTTGCCCCTCCGACACGGTGAATATCCCTCCCAGGAGGAAAAGAGTGGCCGCGATGAGCCTGGTTTTCATTCTTCTGGTTTTCCGATGATTGTAGAATTCAATAAAGAATTTCGTAAAATAATCACTTGTCACCAAAAATGGCCACTTTGTGCTCTCCTTTGCTGTTTGCCATCCCCCTGTACATACCTGGGGAATTGAAAACCAGGGCGATATTCCCGTCTTTATCAACGGCGATGATTCCCCCTTCGCCCCCTGCCGGCTTAAGGCGATTGATGATAACCTCTTCGGCGGCTTTCCGGACGGTCATTCCTTTGTATTCCATGAGTGCTGCAATTTCGCGGGCGACGGTGTACCGGATAAAGAATTCGCCATGACCGGTGCCCGAAACAGCGCAGGATTTATTGTTTGCATAGGTACCCGCCCCAATGATCGGGGTATCGCCTATGCGGTTCCATCGTTTGTTTGTCATGCCGCCGGTAGAGGTTCCGGCCGCCAGGTTTCCGGCTTTATCCAGAGCCACGCAACCAACTGTACCAAATTTATTTTCCTTTTCTTTGGCAATTGCCTTCTGCAGATCCATCCACCGCCGTTCTGTAAAAAAGTAGGTGCTATCGACAATCTCCAATCCCTGCTCGCGTGCAAACTCGGTGGCTCCTTTGCCGGATAGAATCACATGGCTGGAATTCGTCATCACTTTGCGGGCAAGGCTGATCGGGTTTTTCACATTCCTGACAACAGCCACTGCTCCGGCCATCAGGTTGGATCCGTCCATAACCGCAGCGTCGAGCTCATTATATCCTTCGTGGGAGAAAACAGCTCCTTTGCCTGCATTAAACAACGGACAATCCTCCATGATCCGGATAACCCTTTCCACCGCATCCATCGACGCCCCTCCCTTGGCAAGTATCTGTTCACCAACGGTTAATGCCGAATCCAAAACGGCCAAATATGCCGTCTCCAATTCTTTCGACAGGTTTTCCCGCAGAATGACCCCGGCTCCTCCATGAATCGCAATGGCATATACTGGTTTAACGGAAACCGCACTCTTATCAGGAGCCGGATTCTTACAACCTGATAATCCCACAACAATCATAACAAACAAAACCATCCACCCTCTCTTTACGATCTTATCGTTCTTCACGCTCTTCATGCTCTTTTCGTTTGTCTTCATGGCATTTCTATTGTTTTCATAATCTGATCAGTATGAATGGCACATAAAGGTCAGGTTTAACGGGAAAAGATAAACAATTTATCGGTAAAGTGGTTTTATTCATACGGGCCTCCGTGCAGCGTGAAGGGGTCCCGGCCTTCGCCGGGATGACAACGCTTCGATTTAAGGGGTTGAAATTTGAGATATATGAAAACGATATTATTATTTATGATGTTAATAGTTAGTGCAATGTCAAATATTAACGGACAGTCGAAAGATTCTCGGAATGAACTGACGGCCGAGGAGAAACGGGTGATTATCAATAAGGGAACAGAACGGCCGTTCATCGGCAAGTATACCGATAACAAGGAGAGGGGAACCTATACCTGTAAATGGTGCAATGCTCCATTGTATCTATCTGATTCAAAGTTCGATTCCCACTGCGGATGGCCCAGTTTCGATGATGAGATTCCGGGTGCTGTTAAACGTATTCCTGATCCCGATGGCAGCCGCACCGAGATCGTGTGTGCCAACTGTGGAGGCCATCTGGGGCATGTATTTATCGGAGAAGAGTTCACACTTAAGAATACCCGTCACTGCGTGAATTCGATATCTTTGAATTTTAAACCATACAACCCGATGGATAATCAGCAGAAAACCGAAACCGCCATTTTTGCAGGCGGATGTTTTTGGGGAGTTCAGTATTATTTTGAAAAAGCTCCCGGCGTTTTGAAATCCGAAGTAGGTTATACGGGCGGAACTAAGGAAAATCCGACCTACAAGGAAGTATGCGCACATACCACAGGCCATGTTGAAGCCATCAGGGTCACTTATGATCCAACGCAAACCAATGGACAGGGACCGGACCTCGGCGAACAATACTTGAGTGAAGTTTTTTATGCCGATGAGAGTCAGAAAGCTACTGCGGAAAAACTAATCGGATTACTAAAACAAAAAGGATATAAGGTAGTTACGCGGGTCCGTCCGGCTGCTACTTTCTGGCCGGCCGAGGCGTATCATCAGGAATACTACTACAAGACAGGTGGGACGCCTTACTGTCATGGGTACACAAAGAGGTTTTGACGGAAAGACTATAAGACTATAAGACTATAAGACGGTAAGACGGTAAGAAAGTAAGAGGAGAAGAAGGGGAGAACGAAAAGACCGTGAAGACGTTAAAGCCTTGCGCCTGCCTGCTTTTTTGGCAGGTGGTTCTTTGACCCTGGAGGGGTCAAACTTTAGTAACCGCCGGTGAAGCCGGCGGACAGAAAATCCCCTTGATACCTTCATCAACCCTGAAAGGGTTAAATTAATTGAAAAATTTTGGTCTTAAAGTCTTATAGTCTTTCTTATCAGATCTGAAACATTCTTAACTCTATCGTGTTAAATAATAAATGCAATACAATACTAATATGAAAAAAATGGTCATTCTTTTAGCGGTTTTCACGGCGTTGACCTTGCAAGTTAATGCCACAAAACATACGGTCGCCATCAGCGGTTTTACCTATTCGCCTGCTCTCTTATCTGCCCATATCGGGGATACTATAACCATTAATGCCACTGGCAGTCATCCATTGGTTCAGGTAAGCAAAGCTACCTGGAACAGCAGCGAGGCTATTGTCTTAGCGGGGGGTTGGGGGACAAAGACTTCCAACTACACCTTCACGGTAAGCTCAGCAGATACTATTTATTATGTTTGCTCGGCGCACGTGTCTTTTGGGATGAAAGGCAGAGTGGTCATCGCCCCATCTGCCGGAATAAATGAGTTTTCAGCAGATCAATTATCTGTTGCAGTGTATCCAAATCCGATGACATCAACAGGCACGGTTAAGCTCAGCTCTTCCGGCACCAATCCTGTCTCTGTCTATGTTTTCAGCATCAATGGCCAGCTGGAGAAAGACTTATCCTCAACACCAACAAACCTGAATGGCGAGTATTATTACCAGTTTGATGCCGGTACCATGCCCAGCGGAAATCATTTTATCATGGTATCAGACAGCCGGAATAAGATTGTTAAAAAATTTGAGGTGATCAGGTAGGAAAAATCCAATCAGGGAATTTCCGTTTTCTTTTTTCTCCGGAAAATATCAAAGATGGATTTCCTTTTTTTCTTCACTTTTTGAGAATCCGGTGCCACAGTGGTTTTGTCCTTTTCGAAAAGCGCCTTGACCTTTTCCATAAAAGTTTCCTGCCGAAAATCGGGACAATCGAGAACACTCTGCGGTTCAGCAGGCAATACAGGAAAAGGTGTAATCAATTATTTTCTGGCAACAGGATCGAGCTCCACTTTTTTTAAGGTCCGGGCTACCAGAGGCAGTGCGAGGGCACTGCCGGAACCGTTTGAACCCTGGTTAAAATGTATGGCTGGTGTTGCGGCGCCAACCCGGGCAACCATGACCAGTTTGGGATTGAATGCTCCAAACCACGCGTCTGCATAATTCTGCGAGGTCCCTGTTTTACCTGCCTAAGGGAAGGTAACGCCATAAACACCGGACATCGTTGCCCCGGTACCTTCCCTCACCGCCTTTTGAAGCATCGCACACATCAAAACACTGGTCTCATGACTGATAATCCGCTCCTCTGACCGGGTGAATTTATGTTCGTAAAGCAATTTCCCTTCTGGTGCAGAAATCGATGCGATATCTGTCAGGATCATTGTTATAATAATTTTACCGGCCTTTTTTATCATTAGCCAAAGATAAGTCTTCCCTGGCCTAAACAACAGGAAATCTTTGATCATGCCTTAAACGGCAACTTGTTGCTTATGACGAGTTTTTAGCGATTTCGACGTTTCAGGTAGCACAGATCCTCCGGTAAGACTGCGGGCTACGGCTTCTGCAAAATCCATCACGGGGATTTCTGAAACCGGGCCGAATGTTTTTTTACAAAGCGGACAAGCTGTGATCAACACATCCGGCTTTCCGGAAGTGAGTTCGCCGAGAGCTCCGCGGGCAACTGCCCGCCGGGTGACCAGATCGAGTCCGGGAGCACCCAGGCTGCCCCCGCAGCAAAGTCCTTCGATATCAGGAGTTGTATCTTTTTGATACAATTTGGACATCAATTCACGGGGCTCACTGATTACGCCTGATCCCCGGCCCAACTCACAAGGCTCATGGTAAGCGGCGGTGAGTTTATTCTGATCCACCCGGATCCGTTTCCATTCAATGAGTTCCAGAATATACTGGGTATGATGGAGAACCTTCATCCCGGGAAGGATATAATCTTCATTAAACATCCGGTAGCAGATCGGACAGGAGGTAACCAGCAATTCAGCGCCCGAAGCCAGAAAATCGGCCTGAAGCTGTTCTTTAATCCTGTTTGCTCCTTCGGATTGTCCGGCCAGCTTTAATGGCCGCCCGCAGCAGGCAAGGCCATCAGGATCATAAAATTGCCACGAAGAACCAGCCTGATCAAATATTTGGCTCATGGAGCGTATGATTGATGGAGTCAGATGTGTCATGCACCCGGCAAAATAAAGAATCCGGTGCGCTTGTCCGTTCCGTCCCGGATGACCAATAATGGTTGATTTTGAACCCATTGCCATATCGGTGCGGCTGAGTTGCCTCATCGTCATCAGTTCCAGTCCAACCGGACAAACCTTCTCGCAGCGGCTGCATTGCATACAATCCCACTGAATATCAGTATGTTCATGATGTCTTATCGATTTCACAAAGTAATTGCTCTGAACCTGCCGGCCAGGCAATGCATCGGACAGCTGGCATGGATCGATGCACACACCGCAGGATGAACAGGAATATGTTGAAAGATCGGTGTATCCAGGCGACTCCCTGGATACCCGGATTCCGTATTTGCGTAAAAAGATCAGAACGGCCTCCGACGGGATATGCGCGTATCGGGTAAATGGCAAGGTGACAAAGAAAAGCAGCAACACAGACGAGTAAGCCCACCATAAAGGAAGAACGAAAGGCTCAAGGCTCAAGAATGAAGGTTCAGGGCTCAAGGCAGAAGACATAAGGTGGCCGAGGGTGCCGGTGAGGAAACTGCCGGTGCCATTGGCTCCGCAGGTGGCACTTTCGGCCAGCAGGCGGATTGGGAAGATGAGCCATAATGCTGTCAGCGCAAGGCGGTCGACCGGCCGTTGACGGGTAGTTTGCTTCAAACCCAGCCAAACTGAACGAAACCGCTTGATGATGGCCAAAGCAAGACCGCTTAACACCAGCAGCAGGAAGAAATCCATCCAGAAAGCAAATCCCGGCTGGTAAACAGCTTGCGGAAAGGAAGGGCCCGGATCGAAGAAGCGCCAGAATACCGAAATATAAATCGGTTTAAAAAACCGTCCCGAATAATAGATCGACTCCACATTACCGATCAGAATGAGCATAAACCAGCCGAAAGCCAGGCTCATGTGCATGTATCCCAACCGTTTATTAATACCGAAAATCTTTCTGTGCAAAAGGGATTCCCATATGACCTCCTTCAGCGCCTGCCAGGTCTTCACCGTAAATATGCTGTTATTCAGAAGCTCAGTATCTTTATCGGAAAGCCTTTCAATCCACCGTATTAGCTTATACAGGAAAAAGATCCCTACAAAGGAAAACCCAATGGTGAAGAGCAGCACAAAAGGATCAAACGGGTGGAATAACTTCTGCATAATGTTTGGTCTTTTGCATGATCTGAATGGAAAGATACCTCGTGGGAATACCACGGGGACATACCAGTTGGCACTTGCCGCAAAGGAGGCAGGAGGTTAGTAGAGACGGATAATTATCCGTCTCTACCTCGAGCGACAACTTGATTTTGTAATGCAGCCTCCGGAAGTTGAACCCCACATTCTGGCCAGCCGGGCAGGTGGCAGCGCAGGATCCGCAGCTGATACAAGCACTCCATGCACTCACAACTTCAGCCAGTTCGGTGGCCAGGGAATTGTCGGCATGATCCAGATCAATCTGGCGTCCCGCATGCCTCTCGAATCCAAAGTTCTTTTTGCCAGCCATTCCTGTTTATCTGTCTTTTAAATATTGCCAGGCTTCCATTGCTGCTGAACGGCCCGAGGCAATTGCCTCAGGGATGCTCATCGGACCGCCGCAGGCACCTGCCATGAAAATGCCTGGCAACCCCGCTATCCTGCTCCCGGTAAATACATTAACCGGCTGATAAAATCCGGTTTCCTGATCGGTACATTGATGATTATCAATTTGAACCTGAGTGCAGGAAGGAACCATCCCAACGAGAAGTACAAGCCAGTCAACTGTCAACTTCAACGGCCTTGCCATCAGTGTATCCTCGGCTTTCAGTAGTATTCTATGCTGCTGATTTTCTGATGCTTCCGATACCCTGCCCCGAATAAACTGTATTTTATATTTTTCCTGGGCTTCACGATAGAGTTCCTCATAACCGCTTCCGAAAGCCCGTATATCGATATAAAAATTAACCACCTTGCATGAAGGGAACAATTCCTTAATCCCGATGGCCTGCCTGATCCCCGTAATGCAGCATAAACGGCTGCAATAATTAATGCCAGCTTGCTGGTCGCGCGAACCCACACAATGCACAAATGCTATCGAAACCGGATCAGCTCCCTCTTTGCGCAAATCTTCGGGATTGGTTTTGAGAATTTTTTCCAGATCGGGCGATGTAATCACATGATCATAGATGCCGTAACCGAACTCCTCCTTCAAACGGGCATCGAAGAAATCAAATCCGGTTGCTACAATCACTGCATCAGCGCTTCCAACAATCTTATTATCTGACAGCAATATCAGTTGTCGGTTATCGGTTTCGATCCGGTTAACCGCAGTGCCAAAATGCTTTTTTATTTCGATAGCATCGGTGCGCCCATCAAAATCCGCAAGAATCTGGTCGGCTGTCGCCCTATCCGGAAACAATTGATGATAATCATTCAATTTACCACCCGGCCGATTCTCCTTATCATACCAGTCCACTTCCATACTCATAGCCGCTGCTGAAATAGCCGCTGCAGCGCCTGCCGGCCCCGCTCCGATCACCGTAATCCGATATTCTCTTCCGTCTAACATACCTGTTGGTTAATCATTTCCGGGTTTCCAATCAGATTCCCCTGGCGGTCGGCGTACTTCAGGTCAGGATCATACTCAATCCCGATTTTATCAAGCATTTCCTCAACCGGCACCTGGTGCGTTTGCAATCCGATTTCCCAGGGATCATATCCAAGGACCAGACCAGCCAATTCTTCGTGGGTAACAACAGGGATTTTCCGGTCGTTTGGTCCATAAACCGATCCTTCTGTTTCCTCAAGCGTGTATTGCCAGCGATCGAGAAACATGGCGCAACCGGGGCAATTGGCCACAATCAGATCAGGTTCATAAGGTTGCATCGACTCAAGCTTGATTTTCGATTGGGAGATTGAATACCCCCTGTTAGCCTGAACCAGGTAATTTCGAAATCCAAAACCGCAACAATGGCGCCTTTCGGGATAATCCACCGTACTTCCGCCCCAGGCGTTGATCAGTCCGGTGAGCACCTGCGGAAATTCAGACCCGCCGACGCCCCTTTCCGGAAAGGTTTTGGCATAATGACAACCGATATGATCAACGATTTTCAAAGGTTCACCGGTTTCCTTGTCGACCAGTTTATGTTTAGCGATGGCTGCAATTTCATGCCGGTATTTATACAGGATATCCGATGCATGGACCATGTTGCCTGGCTCGTCAAAAATCCGGCCGGTGGCTTCGACTAGATATCCGGCGATCTTTTTCTTCAGTTCCGGTTGATGCTTCCACAGGTCGAGAATCTCGGAATAGAGGCCAAAAGAGGTGACACATGAAACTACCAGGTTTTTGAATCCTTTCTCCTTCATCAGGGCGAACTGCCTGGCTACCACAGTCATGGTAGTTTCCAGCGGCACAATATCCGTATGGTAACCGATACCGGTACAGGTGGTATGGTCGGCATCCTCAAAAACTACTTTTCCAAGTTTGTTCCGCAGGATATCGATAAACAGATTCTCCGCTCCCGGAAAAAAATTCTGCCGTATACAACTTCTGACATAGAAGTAGTTATCTTCTGCTATATCCTTCTGATAATCTTTCCAGTATTTTTTCAAATTTCCTTATATATGTTTTTCTGATTCGGTTTCTATCGTATTCCAAAGTTTCTTGCATCCGGTAACCTCAAAGATCCTGTCGAGGTCGCCAAGAGCCTCAGGACTGATTTTCCGGAGCAAGCCCGGGCCGGCTTTATCATAACCTTTATCAAAACGTCCATAAACCTGATCTGCATTGTTCGACATCCAGGCCCATACCGGTCCCTGCTCCGGATGCGTTTCCGGATCAACGCGTGTCGGATGTACGCAATAGCCGGTTTCGAGGATGTTGTGACCGATTGAGCGTTTAATGGCCAATTGCTGCCGGCCTAAAGCAGAATGGACAAACAGACCGGTGTTGATCGACACTGCCCTTAGAATCTGGATCAACGCGCCCGGAATATTGCCGCGGGGGCAGCGCGGCTTGCAGCTCATGCACTGTCCGCAATACCAGATCAGATCTGAACTGAGCATGTCGGTCAAAGTCTCTTCATCACTTTCCCTCACCAGATTCACGATCACCCTCGGATCATAGTCGTAATAACCTGAAGCAGGGCAAATTGCAGTGCAAACCCCGCAATTCATACAGGATCGGCAAGCCTCACTATACCGGGGGTCTGCCATAATTAGTCCGGAAAGATCCTGTTTGTTCATCAGTTAACAAAACTACGTTACTGATGTTGTTTTCGGTAGAGAAGGAATACCGAATCGGTAGGGTATAAATACGTAAAACGGCATCGTAGGGACGCAATTATGCGTCCCTACAACGTCATTGGTTAGGGTCTGTTACAGTTCGACCAATTTCTCTTTTATTGCGTATACCACCAGGCTGGCGGTATTGCGGCAGCCGGTCTTTAACAGAATATTTGCACGATGGCTGTCGACTGTACGTTTGCTAAGGCATAAAGAATCAGCAATCTCCTGTGTCGACATCCCTTTGCAGATCAAGAGGATGATTTCTTTTTCGCGATCAGATAATGGGGAATCCGGAGTCAATTCCTCGGGAGAATTCTTCAGGGAATTTACCAGGTTCATAAGAAGTTCCCGCGAAAAATAGTTACCACCTTCCATAACGGTTTCGAGAGCCATTTTGACTTCAGTGAAATCGGAGTTCTTGAGTAAAAATCCTTTAACTCCGGCATCAACCATTTTAAAGTAATAATCCTGTTCACCAAACATACTCAATGTAATTATCTTTAAATCTGGATATTTCATTAATGCCAGTCTCGCAGCTTCGATTCCGTCCATTTCAGGCATGGCAATATCGAGCATAACAATATCGGGTTTACTTTGGTCAAGCATATTCAGAAACTCAACACCATTAGATGCCTCTCCTCCAACCTCAAAACGATTCAAAGCATCGATCAGCATCCGCAGGCCCTTCCTGAAAAGCTTGTGGTCATCAACCAGCATTACTTTGTATTTCATGACTTCTTATTTGCCTTTACCTTGATAAATACCCGGATACCCAGTCCCGGTTTTGATTCAACAACCAGATCACCCTTCAGGGATTTGATCCTGGATTGGATGTTGGTCAATCCCGACCCATCCCGGTCTTTTTCTTTCATGGTACGGTCGGCGTCAAAACCAATCCCGTTATCCTGATATTCCAAAAACAGCTCTCCGTTTTCATATTTCAGTGAAAGGCTGGCTTTTGTTGCCTGAGAATGTTGAATAGTATTGTGGATCAATTCACTGGAGATACGATAAATGACAACCTCAATATTCTCATCCAACCGCTCATTCTTCAGATTGGTTTGAAAGTCGATTTCCAGTTGACCGGTTTGGACAATTTTATGAACATAATTGGCTAACGCCCTGATCAGTCCAAAATTAGCCAGCACATGCGGGCTAAGATGGTCGGAAATATCTTTGAGGCTACGGATGGCCTCGTCAACCGTTTCAGTGGCATTGCGGATAATGGTAAGACTTTGCTGATCGCGTGCAAGATGTTCAAGTGTCGAAACCGACATTTTTATAGCACTGAGAAGGGGGCCCATTCCATCATGTAAATCCTTGGCAATCCGGGTGCGTTCAGTTTCTTCGGTCTGGATTATTGCAGTTAAAAAGCGCCTCTCTGTTTTTCTCCTTTCGATCTCCACTTTCTTCATATAATTAAAAATCTGCTGAATCAAATAAACACCCGTAGCAAAAAAAACAGATGTTATTACACCCATCCAGATATACAACTCCCGGAAATAATCGGGTTTGAAATCGCTGATAAAAGGAAGGAACTCGATAAACCGGAGGATTACCATCAACAAAAACCCAAACGTAATAAGGATCCACGACAGCGCGTATTTTGTAACGCTGAACAATTTAAGTGCGATCCCTGCTGCAATCAACTGCAGGATAATGGAGAGGGCGAGAAGAATCTTCAGCATGGCAAATCGGATTGGTGACCAAAGGTAGTGAGATTCGAATTGAGAATTTTGAATTTTGAAGTTAAAGTTGGAAGTTAAGATATCATGCTGGTGATGGGTGATGTGTGCAGGTTGCAGGTTGCAATGGTTGTGGTGGTTGTGATGGTTGTGATTGTTGCAGTACTGACAACCGGCAACCGACAACAAAAAAATCAAAAAATCGCAATCCCACTCCGTAAATCATCATTCTTTAAACCTAAATCTTAACTTTGCCTAAACTGAATTTACTATGAAAAGGTATTTCCTGTTAGTCTCCAGCCTGACGGCCTTTGCTATTTTCCTGATTTGGCAATCCTGCGCTAAGGAGAACCAGCCTCCTGTAGCTCAATTTACCATCGATCCTGTTACTGGAAATGATGAAACGATTTTCGTGATGGATGCTTCAGCCACTGCTGATCCCGACGATAACGCAGAAACGCTGATGGTTATCTGGGATTGGGAAGGAGACGGCATTTTTGACACACAATATGCAACCCGGAAAAAGGGTGATCACAAATACAACAAATCCGGCAACTATATGGTCACGATGATTGTGAAGGACCCTCGCGGACTGACGGATACGCTAAAGGCACCCCTTGTTGTAAGCAGTTCAAACCTTCCGCCCGAGGCGCCATTTAATCCACAGCCGGCGGATGGTGCGGTTACTCTGACCGTAAATCCCTGGATGAAATGGAGCAGCAGCGATCCTGACGGGGATCCGATGTTTTTTACCTGTTTCTTCGGTAAAACCAATCCTCCGGCCCAATTCATTGCCAGCCAGATGTTCGGGACTTTCAGCCCGGGCAAACTCGATTATGGCACCACATATTATTGGAGAATCAGAGCCCGGGATAGCAAAGGGAATATCACTGAAGGTCCCGTATGGAGCTTCTCGACATACGACCTCCATTTCCAAACCATTACAGATATACGCGACGGGCAGAGTTACCAGGCTATCCAGATGGGTGATGCATGGTGGATGGCTGAAAACCTGCGCTATGATGCCGGGGAAGGAAGCTACTGTTATGAAAATAATGCCACCCGTTGCGAGAATTACGGGAAACTCTATACCTGGGAAGCTGCCATGCGGTCATGCCCCAATGGCTGGCATCTGCCATCACTGCAGGAGTTCGAAACCATGATCGACTTAATAGGTGGACCGGAAATTGCCGGAGGTAAACTTAAGGATCTTGAGAGACAGCTTTGGAAGGATGTCAATGTTGGAGCAACCAATGAAGTGGGATTCACTGCCTTGCCTGCAGGCCGCAGATATGACTCGGGATTATTTGCCGGCATTAGCTATTATGCCCAATTCTTCTCGTCAACCGAATACAACAACCGTGAAGCCTTTAATATGACCATCGGTTATGATTATGCCAACGCCTTTATTTACAACTACAAGAAGGCTTATGCGATATCGGTGCGGTGCGTGAAGGATTGATCGTTAATCCTCCGACATTTCTTTCATCATTTCGCGATATTTCGAGAAAACACGTGCCCGGCTCACGCACCCAAGGTATTTGCCCTGATCTAAAACCACCAGGATATATTTCCCGGAGGCTTGTATTTTCTGGGCAATCTGCTCGACAGAATCGCTCACCTCAACAAGATATTCAGGGGTATACATCAAGTCCCGGCACAGCGTGGTCTGGTACTGTTCAGTTTTAAACATCACCGGCCGCAATCGCTCCATAATGATCAGTCCAAGAAATATTCCGGCTGAATCAAGCACCGGGAATACGTTCCGTGTGGATTGGGCTACCACCTGCACCAACTCACCGAGGGTTTGATCAGGTGAAACCGATTGGATGTCGTGCTCAATCAGACCCCTGATATTCATTCTGGTAAGAGCTGCTTTATCCTTATTGTGTGTGATCAGTTCGCCACGGCTAGCCAGCCGGCGGGTGTAAACCGAATGGGGCTCCACCAGGTGTGCCGTAATATAGGAAATGGCGACAGTCAGCATCAGCGGTATGATCAGGAGGTATCCACCGGTGATCTCCGCAATCAGGAACATGGCAGTCAGGGGCGACCGCATCACTCCCGACATTACGCCTGCCATACCCACCAGGGTGAAGTGGGTTTCCGACACATTAACCATACCCAAAGTATTCAGCAATCGTGCCAGGAAAAAACCGCTCAAACCGCCCAGAAACAGGCTCGGGGCAAATACTCCCCCAACTCCGCCGGCACCTGTGGTCACTCCGGTGGCTATCGCTTTCACCAGGATGATCCCCAGGATGGCTCCCAAAAAAATCCATGGATCCTGAATTTTGCTGAACCACCAGCTTTTGGCTAATATCTCTCCCGGATTGCCCATCAGGAGGCTGTGCAAGGCATTATACCCTTCACCGTAAAGCGGAGGAAACAAAACAATCAGTAAAGCCAGCACAACTCCACCGATCAGCCATTTTACCCAAACAGAGGAAATGGCATCCATTTTACCCTCTACCAACCGTAATCCCTGTGAAAAATAGATCGATATAAGACCGGTAAAAACACCAAGGATCAAAAAAGCCGGCAATTCCGATACCGTGAAGATGTCTGTCAAAGAGTATGAAAACAAAACAGCGTCGCCCATCAGCAGCCACGCAACCGAGGTTGCCGTCACTGCTGAAATTATGAGTGGCAGCAGCGAGGCCATCGTCAGATCGAGCATTAAAACCTCAAGTGCGAAAAGTACTCCGGCTATAGGAGCCTTAAAAATGCCGGCAACTGCCCCGGTAGCCCCGCAAGCCACCAACAGGGTTATCGATTTGTAATTCAAATGAAAACGCTGACCAAGCCAGGATCCGACCGCCGAACCGGTCAGGACGACCGGGGCTTCTAATCCGACAGATCCCCCAAAACCCACAGTCAATGTACTGGCAACCATGGAGGTATACATGTTATGCCTTTTGAGCAAACTGTTCTTCTTGCTGATGGCATATAGTATCTTGCTGATTCCGTGAGAAATAGAATCTTTAACCAGATATTTCACATAGAGTACCGTCAGTAATAAACCTACAATCGGATAAAGCAGAAACATCCAGTTAACCTCTGAAACACGGAAACCACTGATGAGAAAAACATTTGTGCAGTGGACCGCATTCTTGAGAATAACAGCCGCCAGTCCGCTGATCAGCCCGATCACAAAGGCCAAAACAAAGGTTAATTGCCTACTGGAAAGTTTGACCGGGAAAAAATTGAACAGAACATTTCTCATGATAATACTGCTTACTATATGAAAAGACGCAAATATGCGTCTCTACCCTAATCCTCGCTCCACTTTTTCAGCAGTTGCCTGTATGACGAAAACAAACGTGCCCTTGATATAAAGCCAATATACTGGCCATTGGAAAGCACAGGTATGTTAAAATCACTGGACTGATGAAATTTAAGGGCAACGTCTTCCATGCTTTCACCCGGTGAGATGGTAACCGGGGACTTAGCCATCAGGTTTCGGATAAAAACCGTGTTATACAATTCAGTTTTGAACATAATTTCACGTACATTGTCCATATTCAAAGCACCATAATAATTATTCTCGTCATCCACAACCGGATAAATATTACGCTTTGAAGTGGCAATCACGTCAACCAGATCGCCCAAAGTCGCATCAAGCTTAATCGGGGAAAAATTGGTTTCGATCAGCTTATCGACCTTCATCAATGATAACACAATTTTGTCCTTATCCTGCGTGAAAAGCTGCTTGCGGCGTGCGAGATGGATATGATAAAATGAGACTGGCTGAAAAAACCGGATAGTGATATAGGACACACCGGCAGTGATCATTAATGGTACAATGAGATGGTACGCCAGTGTGATTTCGGCCATCAGAAAAATACCGGTCAGGGGAGCGTGTAATACACCCGCAATCATCCCCGACATTCCTACCAATGCAAACAATACCAATGAAATATCCGTATGGAAAAAATAATTGTAAACAGAGCCAAACAATAATCCACCGGCCATACCGGTAAACAGGCTCGGTGCAATGATTCCACCAATACCGCCGGCCCCGATGGTCAGGGCGGTTGCCACAACCTTCATGAGCACCAGTAAAACCAGTATCAGGATGGTTGCTCCTGCCTCGCCCGAAAAGGTATAATATCCGGATTTATCGAAAATGAACCCCAGGTCGCCATTCAAAGCCCGGTTAATCGAATCATATCCTTCACCGTACAGACTGGGAAACAGAAAGATCAGCAAACCCAATAAACCAGCAGCAACAAACCATCGGGTCCATTTCGACCGGATCTTTTTAAAAAGATCATCCACCCCGACAATAACTTTAGTGAAATAGAGTGATACCAGACCTGTGAAAACTCCTAGCAGGATAAAAAGCGGTACTTGTTTCATTTGGAATACCTCGGTGATTTTAAGGGAAAGGAGCACGTCCTGCCACAGAAAAAGATATGAGGCAAGAGTTGCGCTTATGGAGGCAAGCAATAAAGGAACCAGCGATGAGAGGGTCAGATCGAGCATCAGCACCTCGATGGTAAAAATAATAGCTGCGATCGGTGCTTTGAAAAGGGATGCCAGTGCACCCGTAACTGCACAGCCAATCAGCAGAATAATCTGCCGGTAATTCAGGTGCAACAATTGCCCCAGGTTAGAGCCAATAGCCCCCCCGGTCAGAACAGCTGGCCCCTCCAGGCCAATGGAACCTCCGAAACCGGCCGTCAGTATGCTGGTTATGGTCGAGGAAAACATATGGTGAGGTTTGACTGCACCTTTAGTACCGGAAATGGCATGAAGGATGACAGGAATTCCCAAGCCGATCCTGACCTTCAGAACATAATGCACCAGTAAAACAACCAGTGCGATGCCAACAGCCGGATATACAAAGAACCAGTAGTTATGCACTTCCGCTGAGAAACCATGAGTAAGCTGGGTTCGGATCAGGTAAACGGCATTCTTCATGATTACGGTGGCCAGACCCGATAATAAGCCAATCAGGACGGCAACAACCAGGAAAAAATTCCGGTTTGAAATGTTACGGATTCTCCAGCGCAAGAATCTGACCAACAGATTGTACCGTTTTTTATTTTTTAAACTCATACCTTCTTCAAGAAAGGTTTAAAGTTAACCGTTGCGAATATAGGTTAACTTCTTTTAACCTTTTATTTTAAAAGGCTCCCCCTCCCAATTCCCCGGGAATCTTTATCTTTAGAGGTCCAAAATATTAGTAATTCATTGGTTATGAAAAGAGATACTGCAATCTTTGACCTGATCCGGAAAGAAGAAGAAAGGCAGAGGAACGGAATTGAACTCATTGCCTCAGAAAACTTTGTCAGTCAGCAGGTACTCGAAGCCATGGGCTCGGTACTGACAAATAAATATGCCGAAGGATATCCCGGGCACCGGTATTATGGCGGTTGTGAAGTAGTCGATGAAACCGAGCAGCTGGCAATCGACAGATTGAAACAGCTGTATGATGCTGAATATGCCAATGTTCAGCCCCACTCGGGTGCTCAGGCCAATATGGCGGTTTTCCTCACGGTGCTAAAGCCCGGTGATACATTCATGGGGTTGGACTTATCGCATGGCGGCCATCTGTCGCACGGATCTCCGGTGAACAGTTCAGGCATACTCTATCGTCAGGTGGCATATGGGGTAAAAGAAGAAACCGGTCGCGTGGATTATGAAATGATGGAGGAGGTTGCGTCACATGAAAAGCCAAAAATGATCATTGCAGGCGCATCAGCCTATTCGAGGGAATGGGATTATGAACGGATGCGTGCCATTGCCGACCAGATCGGTGCTATTTTGATGGTTGATATGGCTCATCCTGCCGGACTGATCGCAGCGGGGTTACTGAACAATCCGGTGAAATATGCACATGTTGTAACCTCAACCACTCACAAAACCCTTCGGGGCCCGCGCGGCGGAATCATTCTGGTTGGTAAGGATTTTGATAACCCCTGGGGAATTGCCACAAAAAAAGGTGAAGTCCGCAAAATGTCGTCTCTCATAGATTCAGCGGTATTTCCGGGAATCCAGGGTGGTCCGCTCGAGCATATCATTGCTGCTAAGGCCGTTGCATTTTACGAGGCATTAAGTCCGGAATTCAGGGTTTATCAGCAGCAGGTAAAGAAAAATGCAGCCGTAATGGCCGAAGCTTTCATGAACAAAGGATACAAAGTGATCTCAGGTGGTACCGATAATCATAGCATGCTGATCGATCTGCGCACCAAAGTGCCCGAAATCACCGGAAAACAAGTTGAGAATGCATTGGTCAGGGCGGATATCACAGTCAATAAAAACATGGTTCCGTTCGACTCGCGCTCACCTTTCCAAACTTCCGGCCTTAGGGTTGGAACACCGGCAATCACTACACGCGGCTTGAAAGAAAAACATATGGAACCGATTGTCAGCCTCATCGACCGGGTTATTACCGACATTGCCAATGAAGGCCTGATCCTGAAAACAAAGAAAGAGGTGAATGAGATGATGGGCGGATTGCCGATATTTGCCGAATGACAAATATTGTAAAGACGCATAATTATGCGTCCATGACAAAGTTCAATTAATATGCAACAAATAACCAGGAAATAATGAAAACCAATAAGTTACTTCTTACAGCAGGTGTAATAATTTTATCCTCTGTCAGCATCGTTTTGGTCAAGCGTAATCCAAAACCGGATGTACGTAAAGATTACGAGAAATTCCTGGTATCGGAATACAAAGGTTTGCCTGCAGGTGAACCGGCTATCGAAAACGGAACTGGCAAAGAAGAGATGGACCGTCCCGATGAGGCTGCTTTTGCTGAATATGTAAAAACCCTGGATCCTTTATTAAAAGCTGTACCCAACGAGCGCATCATCGCAGCCAACAAGGCCACGGATGCCCTCGGGAGCCTGAAATCCGGCATGGAACAACTCACCTGGACCGCTCAGCCGACCAATATGGGTGGCCGCTCACGCACTCTTATGTTCGATCCGAATGATCCGTCAGGAATAAAACTCTGGGCAGGCTCCGTCACCGGAGGGCTCTGGTATAACGATGACCCGGCCGGAGGCGGCGAATGGACCCCGGTCAATGATTTCTGGTCCAATTTGTCCATCAGCTGCATGACTTATGATCCGAATAATAAACAAACCTTTTATATTGGAACCGGTGAGAGCCAAACTGCCCTCATCATTTACCGGGAATCATCAGGCCGGGGAACCGGCATCATGCGATCGACCGACGGCGGTCAGACCTGGTCTCCCATGCCATCAACCCAAAACTGGCCGTATATAACAGACATTCTCGTAAGGGATGAGGCCGGTGTCAGCGTAATATATGCCGGTGTTGTTTCGGGTGTTTACAAAGGCATTGCCCACCTGGCAACCCCTACTAACGGGTTATACCGTTCAACCGATAATGGAGATACGTGGACCCAGGTACTTCCGAATATCCCGGGGAAAGATTACTCTTATGCCCCTTCGGATATTGAAACCAACGCCGATGGAACGAAGATTTTTATCGGAACCACTTATGGGGTCAATACCGAAGTTACGGATAACGACCGCTCAGGTGCCGCCTGTATCCTGACCTCTGATGACGGCCTTAACTGGACAGTGAACAATACCTACCAGCAGAGGATATTGGCAGAATCCGTTAATAAATACCCGGGAAGGGTTATGCTGAGTAGAGCCCCTTCAAACCCGAATTTGGTTTTCGCCATTGTTGCCTCAGGGTATCTCAGATCGGATAATTTTATCGGCTATGGCTGTCAGTTCCTTGTGAAAACCGCCGATAAGGGTACAACCTGGACCGAAATGAATTTCCCCGGAGGATTTGCCTCCCTGGCCTGGCATGCCTTTGTTATCACGGTTAGTCCGCTGAATCCCAACATCATCTGGGTTGGTGGACTGGATACCTGGAGAACCACCAATGGCGGTACAACCTGGACCAAGCAATCCAACTGGGCCGAAATGTACGGCAACGGTGCCGACGATTACGTGCATGCTGATATTCACGTTATTCAGTATAGACCGGGATCTGACACAGATCTCTTTATCTCTACCGATGGGGGGATCTTCAGTACACGGACAGCCAGTGCCCCTGATATCGGCATGAAATTCTTTGAGGTAGCCAATAATTACAGTACGCTTCAGTATTATTCCTGCGCTATACATCCGGATGCCGGATCTATCCATTTTATCGGTGGTTTACAGGATAACGGAACCATGTTTTACAAACGCGGGAACACCCCAACCTTCCGCGATATGCTTTCCGGTGGCGATGGCGCACTCTGTTTTATCGACCAGAATGAACCTTCTATTCAGATCACAACCGTATACCACAACGCCATCTATCTATTTTCCGGAACCAAGGAGAATAACCCCCAGGGAGCAGGGTACATGGGTTTGGGAACTGGTACTTTTGTTAATCCAATGGATTATGACTGGAAAAACAACATTTTATTTGCCAATGGTGCTAATGAACAGCTCGACTACCTGAATACTTTCCATGTATTGAATGTTTCAGCCAATAGCATTACCGGGAGTGTTACCGGTAGACATTTAGCAACCAATTCCCAGGTACCCTATTCCAACATCAAGTGGTCGGAATGGTCGCCGGCAAACCAGCCTACTGTATTGATCGGAACGGAATCCGGGAAGCTCTTTAAATATACCGATGCATCTCATACCGGGACGCTTACTGAAAAAACCCCGGTTGAATTCCCAACCGCAAATATCTCAAGCATAGATATTGCAGGTTCAGAAGATACTTTGTTGGTGACCTTTTCAAACTACGGCGTTCCGTCAGTTTGGCTCAGTTTAAACGGCGGTGCCAATTGGAAAAATGTTGAAGCCAATCTTCCTGACATGCCTGTCCGCTGGGGAATTTTTCACCCACAATCCGGTAAGCAGGTTATGCTGGCAACCGAAACCGGTATTTGGACAACCGAAAATATCCTGGCTCAGAATGTCATCTGGAGTCCTGGCAATCATGGCCTGGCAAATGTCCGTATCGATATGCTGAAATTCCGTAAGTCCGACAATACTGTTCTTGTTGCGACACATGGCCGGGGACTTTTTACTACCATCTGGCAACCAGTTTACACCAACGGAAAAACTGATGAATCTCTGGTTGCTGAAAGCGTTCAGCTATTTCCAAATCCAACGGACGGCCGGTTTGAGGTTAAACTGGATAATCCTGGAAAGTCCAATTTGACCATTATGGATATTGCCGGAAGGATTATTATTAAAGAAGAAATAAAAGACCAGCCAGGCACCTGGCAAAAATCTTTTGACCTGACCAAAGAACCGAAAGGTACGTACCTGATCAACATTCGTACTGAAGGAGGCAGCATTACGAAGAGGGTAGTTGTGAAATAAACGTTATCGGTTGTCGGTTGTCGGTTGACCCGATAACCGACAACTGATAACCGACAACTCACAACCGATACTTCACAGGTATATTTGCCTGATTACAGCAGCTTAAAGTGGTACGTTATCGACCCCTTCTGATACACGGGTGCATCGGTGCTTGTAACTCTGTTAAATTTGGCAACCACAGCAGCTTTGCGGGCGGCATCCCATAACCTTGAATCGGTTGTTGTTGTTCCTTTGGCACCGGGAACAGCGGCTATCACATCTCCATCTTTGTTTACCGTAATGGTGACGACTACATCGCCATAATCGTTAACTGCATATTCTGGTTTTGCGAGGGATCCAATCACATGTCTGCCATCCAGGCTGTAAGAAATTCCTGCACCCTTTCCCCCGCCCGGACCCTGGTTCTTAGAATCCACCGTGCCGGTAGGATCGCCTTGATTGCCGGTTGTCTGAAAATTGCCTTGCCCCTGGTTCCCGGCATTGGTTGAATTCCCGCCGAAGGACTTGCCCATACGGTCTTTGATTGCATTTACCTGCGACTCTTGCTGAGCCTGTCGTTTCTGCTCGGCCTCAATCCGCTGACGCTCCAAATCGGCTTGTCGCTGCAGTTCTCTTTCTTCTTGCTCCAATCGTTTTTTCTCGTCCAGCTTCTTTTTCTCGGCTAGGTCATTTTCGTTGTCCTGCTTCTTTAATGTTGGAGCAGCTTCGGTTTCCTGAGTTAATAAATTGGGGGCAGTCTCCTTCACTTTTTCCTTAACGGGCCTGGTTTTTATCGGAGGAGCAACCACACGTGCCGGTGGATCGGGCTGCTTGAATTCCTGCTGTTCCGGTTCCAGAGCACCCATACCTGCTGCATCAGTACCAAAATTAATGGTAATTCCTTCTGAATCCGGCAATTTGGCACTGCCGTATAACCGAAGCATAAGGAGCAGGGCTATAACAGATCCATGGAAAAGCGCGGTGGCGATCAATCCCCGATATTTAGTCGCTTCTTCCATCTTTTTATTTAGCTACGGTCGCTAAAATCAATTTGTACTTATTATTTTTCGCGATGTTCATTACCCTCACAACCTCCTCAATCGGTACAGTCCGATCGGTATGCAGGCTGATGACCCTTTCTTCCTCGGGTACCCCGTCGAACTTCACTCTCAGGGCTCCTTCAAGCTTATCAAATTCAATCGGAAACTTTTCCAGCATAAATTGCAGATCTTTGGTTATCGACACCGTTGTAATTGGTTTGTCCGAAACCTGTCCATCACTTCGCGGAAGCAGCAACTTCAATGCATTCGGACTGATCATCGTGGTGCTGATCATAAAGAATAGCAGCAGCAGGAATACAATATCCGTCATCGAAGCCATACTAAACTCCGGAGTAATCTTATTTCGTGTTTTTATTGCCATTTATTCTGTTTTTTCTAAAACCTACTTTGCCGGTTCATTCAGCAGATCCATAAACTCCGAAGAACGTGTTTCGAGAACGAAAACAACTGTTTCGATTTTTGAAACCAAGATATTGTAAAAAAAGTAGGCGGGTATACCAACCAGCAGACCGGCTGCTGTGGTAACCATAGCGGTATAGATCCCGTTTGAGAGGATTCCGATATCAATGGTACTACCTGCCATTGACATGTCATAAAATGCCCTGATCATACCCAGGACAGTCCCCAGGAAGCCAAGCATCGGGGCAGCACCGGCAGCAGCGCCAAGTGAAGCCAGCCCCCTTTCCAGCTTGTATATTTCAAGCCTTCCAACGTTCTCAATGGCTGCATTTACATCTGCCATCGGCCGGCCGATACGGGAAATACCTACTTCAATCATTCGAGATACCGGCGTATTGGTGGATTGGGAGAGGCGGATGGCTGCTTCAATCTTTCTGTCATGAATAAACTCCCGTACACGGTTCATGAAACTCTGATCCTCTATACTCGCCTTGCGGATAGCGAAGTATCGTTCAACGAAAATATAGACTGCCAGAATTGAAAGAAGGAAAATGGGAATCATTACCCAACCACCCTTTAAGGTAAGATCCCAGACTGACAAACTTGTATTGACAGATTTTGCGACAGTGTTTGCCGCATTTGCCTGAAAACCTGCTTGAAGCATTAACATAAAACTCATGATTTTTGTAATTAGTTATCCCAATAAAAGTATGGAAAAAACGTACCAACTGAACTGTTTAGTATATCTGGTTTTCAGACGAGTTGTTAACGCTTATTTCCGGAACCAATTATCACGGTATTTTCGGGCAAGATCGCCGAAAGTGTCAAACTCCTCACGGTAAAATATCCCAACCCCTTGTGTATAAGGAGCATACTCGTATAGAAGGTGATCGTTTGCACGGGTAAAAGCCTTTACCCTGACTTTCCCCGATGGCTTTATCTTATACTCAACCTCAACATCACCAACCAGTTGATTGGTATTGGTGGTTGTCGGGCGAACATCGTAATTTCCGTTCACATTAATGGTCATACGGTTGTTTAGGAATTGCTTCGAAAGAGCCACTTCAACCTCATCGCTGCTAAGCTGATCGCCCGGGCGGTAATTGAAACCCACATCGAAATCTTTACTGACCTGAGATAACCAGTAATTCAGCTGATTCGATAAAACTTCGGTTGTAGTTGAAAGGCCGGCATTTTCATAGCCCCTGGAAGTCCCGCTGCTTGTGCCCTGCAAAGGCATAAAACGGTTCAGGATCAGCAGTGATATAACCTGTTTATTCAGCTCCTCCGTGGTCAGGTTTTGCAATTGCGTTCTGGCAATGTCGTTGCTGTTAGGCGGCAGGACTATATTGAAATCGATACTAGGGGTCTGAAGATAACCGGTCATTAACAGGTGACACTCTACCGTCACACGCTGGGCCAGATCCGGGTTGGATTCATCCTGCAACAAATCAGAGAGTGAAGCTTTAGTGCGGTAAACAGCATCGATATCCAGCTGAGCATTGGATACATCTCCTGTCCATTTAAGGGTTGCACCGGGCTCAATCTGTAATTTTTTAACCGGCATATTTTGCAAGGTAAATTGATAATCCCCCTGTTCAATTGTATAATCACCCGTCAGCGTGAAACCGGAAGTTGGCGGAATATAAATCCGCAAATTGCCGTTTCCCTTTGCATGAATAATGTCTCCCACCTTTGAGTCAAAAATCAGCTGAACCTCAGCATCATGAGTGACTTCCAAATCGATATTGACGGTGGATCCATATAGATTAACTTCATAACCTTTAATACTTTCAACCGAGAAATCGAGCAGATCCCTCTCCGCCTCATCGGTAGGTTTCTCCACATAGGTAACGAAGTCCATCATCCTGGCTTCTCCGGTGGTGAAAATCGGAATAAAGAACTTGGTTTTCGGACTGGTCCTGGCAGATACATCGATTACCAGACTTTGGAGCGGTCCTTTAATGGTACCCCTCCCTGTGGCATAGCCTCGTCCCCAATAACCTTGATTTCGTGATTCCATCTCATTAAGCAGGATAAAATCCTTAAAATCTAAATCTAAATCAAGGCTGATATCATTGAATTTATTATGCCGGATGGCGCCTGACACATGGGCATGATTGTTTTCATCATCCTGCACATCCATATTGGTTATGGTGAAAGCATCCGGAGTAATAACTACATTATGTGTAAAATAAAACCTGGTATTCAGGTAATCTACTATAAATGAAGCCTTTTGCATCATGACATTTCCGGATACCAATGGTTCTTTTCGTGTACCCCTGATCTTAATCTGACCGGTTGCCAATCCTTTAACATCCTTAAGTTCATCATTAACAAAAGGATTAGCTAATTCCATCCGGAGCTTATCAATCCCCACATCAAAATTAAGACTGCCGGTTACCGGATTATACTGTCCATTTAATTGAAGCGTTTTAATTGAACCCCGCTGGATCAGCAGGTCGATGGAAACCGGTTCTCCAGATCCTGCACTGCGGCTCGACAGGGTTGTCAATCCCATGGGCTGGCCATTAACCGAAAGACTGTCAATCCTGACCTCCGTGAGAAACATCCCTTTATTCCTCATGTCATAAAGCCGGGCTTCTCCGGTTATCCTTCCTTCTAACCTATAATCTTTGGAACCGGTTATCCGGCTCAGATTATTCAGATTAACATTATTAAAACTGATGAATAAAGTATCCGCAGGGCTAAAAGATACAGCTCCATTAAGACCCATATTTTCAGCATTATGACTTATAAGAAAATGATCAATTTCGATTTTTTCACTATCGGCTGTAATTTGGAAGGGGTCGATCCTCCACAAACTGTCATTAAAAACAATTTGTGATGAAGGGAATTTGAAATTGCCCCTGAGCTTGCCATTCTCAGCTGGTGTCATTAAGCCTGAGCAACCAATTATTCCGCGGGTTCCGGTTGTACCTTTGCTGTTCCAGTTTAAAAGGGCGTTGATCTGGTTCCCAGAAATTGAAGCATCAAGGTTTATTTTTTCGAAAACCGTATTCCGGTCGAGCTGAATCTTATCCAGGCTACCTGACATGATCAGGGAATCACCCCTCGATAGGATATGTATGTCGAATCCGGTAAACTGGCCGCCGGCCGTAACAAATTGCGGGGAGATTCCTTCGATTGAAATCGTTTGATCAACAGCTTTATAGAACCCATTGAGGCGGCTATTATCCTTACATTGAAATCCGGGAAGAAGCACCTGGCTTATCAACGCGGAATTTTTTACCTGGATATTGAACGCGAAATCGTTCAAGTGATCAGGTCTGATCGGCTGGGTTTTTGACAGTGCGGGAATAAAACGGGCTATTAATGATTGTACCTGGGCAGTGAGGTCGTCCATGTGCACATTGCCGATTACCCGGGCATCAAAATATTCTGAAGCCAGGCTAATCTTCCGGCGGCCGAGCTCTGGTATGGAAGAAAGTGTGAGTTCAGATACAGGGAATGTTCCCCTGCTGTTGGTATAGCTTGAGTTTATTACCTTAATCTCCCCATCCATATCGTCAATTGCACCGCCGGTAAAGTTCCCATGCATATTGACTATCAGATTCGCCACGGTGTCATTCTTAACCAGATTCAACGCATACAGGTCGGTTTTGTTGATTAACAGATTAAAATCCAGAACCGGCTTTTTCTGGCTAAAATCAAAGCTGCCTGTAAGATCAAGATTCGCATTGGGATCCTTCAGATTCAATGATCCATCAAACCTGTTCCCCGTTGCCCGTCCGTCAATACTCAAATTCCGGAAGGTATATCCATTCAGGGTAAACTGGCCTATGTCTCCAACCAGCAGCGCTTTAACTTCCTTATTTCCATCCCAGACGCCATCAACATCCAGTTTGAATAGAATTCCCGAAACCCCGGTAACTTGATTGAACCATTGATCCGGATTAAAATCAGAGGCTGAAACCGACCCCTTGAAGTTATATCCCTTCAACGGCAAATCCTTGTTTACCTGGAGGTTTGTGGAAAATTCGCCATCGGCAATATTCCAGTTACCGTTGGTAATAAAACTCTCCATGGTTCCGGTGAAAACTCCACTATACTCAACGTTACCCAGGCTTTTCAAAAGAGCCGGAACGGCTAATTCAAATCCCGGAATTTGTCCCGAAAATACATCTTTGACCAGGTTTGACACATTAAGAATCAATGACCTTGTTTTAAGATCAAAGAAGGCTTCATTCAACTTGCCGGGATATTTATAAACCAGATCTCCCTCAAATGAAACCAGGTTTGGCCAGTTCAGGCAAGTGTTCCATAATCGTGCATTATCGGGTGAGCCGGTGAAAACTCCGGAAATTGCGAGAGGGGTTGTCAATCCGGTATTGATTCCTGACAAAAGGGTAAGGTCGGCCGGGCTCAGATCAGTACCCCTGCCCAGGACAATATCAAGGGTTAGTTTATCTTGTTTTCCAGATTGTTTCCAAATACCTGTAACATAAGCCTTTGCTGATTCAATCCGGCTGTTTCCGGTGACCATGACCAGGTTATTGGCGAGAATTCCCGCAGAATCAATAACCACCCCTGCCGAAAAATTTTTCAATGCAAAACCACTCTGTTCAGTGCATGAAAGCAGATCAATTGCGGCTTTCACGTTGGGACCTGCTAACTCGAATTGTTTAAAGGCAATTTCAATATCCTTTAAAAGCAGATTATCCCAGTTCACCAGTCCGGGTTTAATTATACTGCCGAATTTCCTATACTGGAATTTTCCTTTGTGCAGCAAAAACTGGCTGGCAGCAAGTGAAAAAGGTTTTGAAGAACTGGTGCTATCTCCTGATTTCAAAGCCTCAAGCACCAATTCGTAATTCATTTGTCCCGAAGGCAGCTGGCGAAATTGGATGATGGGATTCTCGACAACAACCCGGCCGAGATTAAGTCGGTTTTTATCCAGATTGAGTTTATTAACTGAAAAACTGATCGATGAAGTAAAGAAGAGGGTATCATTCAACGGATCAAGAATTAACAAATCGTTGAATTCGATTCGGTGCGGCCAGCGGATCAATACCTTGCCCACGGTTAACCTGCCTTCATATTTTCGCTCAAAACCGGCAAAAATGCGATTTGCTATCCACTTCTGTACGCCCGGCATCCGAAGACTGACGAAAATGGCTGCCAGTAAGAATGCTATTATGAGAAAGCCTATTAATATCCGTTTTATTGCTTTAGCAGGCAAGGATTTAAACTTTAGTATTTTTGACCCGAAAAATCACTCCAAATTAACAAAATAAACGGTCGGGATCGGCAGATAATATGAGCGTTACCATTCTTGGCATAGAATCTTCCTGCGATGATACTTCAGCGGCGATCGTCCGTGATGGTTTCTTATTATCAAATCGCATTGCTAATCAAGATGTTCATCGATTTTTCGGTGGTGTAGTGCCCGAACTGGCTTCGCGCGCCCACCAGCAAAATATCATTCCGGTGGTGGATCTCGCTATGAAAGAAGCCGGAGTGAAACCAAATGAAATCAGTGCAGTCGCTTTTACCCGGGGTCCCGGTTTAATGGGCTCGCTCTTAGTTGGGGCTTCCTTCTCCAAAGGCTTCGCGGTTGCGCGAAATATCCCCCTGATCGCTGTAAATCACCTCCAAGGCCACGTCCTGGCATTGTTTGTACGACGGCCAACTGACAACCGACAACCGATAACCGACAACTTTCAACCTTCCTTCCCCTTCCTCTGCCTCCTCGTCTCCGGCGGCCATACCCAGATTCTGATCGTCCGTGATCATCTGGATATGGAAATGATCGGCCAAACTATTGATGATGCTGCGGGTGAGGCTTTTGATAAGTGCGGCAAGGTGATCGGACTCCCTTACCCTGCAGGTCCGGTTATCGATAAATTAGCCAAAGAGGGTGATCCATTGGCCTTTACATTTAGCCGGCCTAGGATTTCTGATCTGAATTACAGTTTCAGCGGCCTTAAAACATCATTCCTCTATTTTCTGCGCGACCGGCTCAGGGAGGACCCCGGTTTTATCGGTAAAAATCTGAATAGTTTATGCGCTTCACTGCAATATACCATTGTTGAAATTCTATTGAACAAACTCCGCCAGGCATCCAAACAGACCGGTATCCGGGAGATCGGGCTGGCTGGAGGCGTTTCAGCCAATTCAGCCCTGAAAGCTGCCGTTCAGGCCGAAGCCGTCAAACGCAGATGGAACGTGTGCATCCCCGAACTTGCCTATACCATGGACAATGCCGCCATGATTGCAATGACGGGCTATTATAAATACCTCAAAGGGGAATTTGCCGGACAGGATGTTGCGCCGCTTGCCCGGATGTGAGAAGAAGACTATAAGACCAGAAGACTTTAAGACAAGAAGACAGAAGACGGATATTTCTTTTCCGGATATAAAAATAGACGGCCTGTCCGTATACCTTGATCCCGCCCGAATGGGAGACATGGTTTGAAAGAAGGCATTACGATCCAAGGAATTGCACTTTTTCCTTCATCCCTATTTAAACCCTGAGCCTTGAGCCTTGAGCCTTTTTTGAGCCTTGAGCCCTGAGCCTTGAGCCTTTACTTTTACTTCACAATCCCGCTGAACCCCATAAAGGCCATGGCAAGGATCCCGGCCATAACCAGTGAAATCGGGAAACCTTTCATTCCTTTGGGTACGCCCTGGAGTTCAAGCCTTTCTCGTAAACCTGCGAAAATAATGATGGCCAGTCCAAAACCAAGCGCATTGGCTGCCGTGAATACGATCCCCTGAATCAGGTTATAATCGTTCTGAATGGTGAGGATTGCGATACCTAAAACGGCACAGTTGGTGGTGATCAAAGGGAGGAAAATACCCAGGGCCTGGTAAAGGCTGGGGGATATCTTTTTCAGGATTGTTTCAACCATCTGAACCAATGCAGCAATCACCAGTATGAATACGATGGTCTGCATAAAACCGATATGGAAAGGATCCAGAACATACTTTTGCAATAGAAATGTAACGATGGTGGCCAGTACCATAACAAAAGTAACGGCAGCCGACATACCCGCTGCAGTTCCCACTTTGTTGGATACTCCCAGGAATGGGCAAATCCCGAGAAACTTGGCCAAAACGATGTTGTTAACCAGTATCGCGCTGATGAATATGATAATGTATTCCATGACTTCCGGACTATTGGGTTATTTATTTCCTTTCAGCCGATTGATAAAAGCAATCAGGTACCCGAGCGCGATAAAGGCACCCGGTGAAAGGATGAAAACTAAAATGGTGCTGGCATTTTCACCCACGAAACGGATATTGAAAATGGATCCGTTGCCAAGCATTTCACGAATGGCGCCCAACGTAGTAAGCGCCAGAGTAAATCCAATCCCCATACCCAACCCGTCGAGTATCGAGGCTATTACCGTATTTTTCTGCGCAAAAGCCTCCGCCCGTGCCAGAATAATACAGTTCACCACAATCAACGGTACGAAAACTCCAAGAGCTTTGTAAAGGGTTGGAACGAAAGCCTCCATGGTCATCTGTACAATCGTTACGAACGAAGCTATGACCACAACAAAAATAGGTATCCTCACTTTATTTGGTACTAGATTCTTAATCAACGAGATAACCAGGTTCGACATGGTTAGTACGAACGTGGTGGCAACCCCCATCCCCATCCCGTTGATGGCCGATGTAGATACTGCCAGAACAGGACACATCCCGATGAGGAGAACAAGGGTCGGATTCTCCCTTACGATGCCATTGGTAAAATGCTTCAAATTGCTCATTTCTGTCCTCCTTTTTGATAAGCATTGTATGCTCTCATAATCGCATCGCAAAACGCACGCGAACTTATCGTTGCCGCGGTGATAGCATCGATCTCACCCCCGTCTTTCTTAACCTTGATCTTATTGGTTCCGGGATTTTTTCCCACAAACTGATTTTTGAATTTCGGCTCCATCATTTTTGTGCCCAATCCCGGGGTTTCCTTGTGCTCCAGAACGGATGTATTGATCAGGGTACCATCAGGTTTGATCCCGACCATAACGCTGAACGATCCGCTGAAGGCAATATTTGTTTTGGTGCTGATGGCGGTTCCAACCATCTGCCCGTCTTTTTTGGCCGGGAAACACTCCAGTTCACCAAGGTCAGACTGGACCGTATATTTCTCTTCACTCGGGTTATTATTGAACTCCGGGACCACCTTCCGGATCGCTTCGAGCTTAGCTTTCGCTTTGGATTCGGCAATAGGGCCTTCGGTTATTGCATTCATATAACCCAGGAGGCCAGAGGCGATGGCGCATACTCCGAACAGGGAGAGCACCATTGTTGTCAGATTTGATTCCAGTTTAGCCATTTTTCAATTCCTCTCCGAACCGTTTTGGTTTGACATATTTATCGATCAGAGGCACAAAGGCGTTCATTATGAGGATGGCGAACGAAACCCCTTCCGGATAGGAACCGAAAATCCTGATCAGGCAGGTGATCAGTCCGATGCCTGCTCCGAAAATAATCTGGCCAACGGGTGTCATTGGTGACGTGACCATATCGGTTGCCATAAAGATCGCACCGAGCATAATCCCCCCTGCCAGCAGATGGAAAAGCGGATCAGCATATTTACCCGGATCAATCATCCAGAGAATTCCGGTGAACATGACCACTGTTGCCAGGATGGATCCCGGGATGTGCCAGGTAATAACCTTCTTTAAAATGAGATATAATCCACCGATAATCAGTGCTAAAGCCGATATTTCACCCAATGATCCGCCCATATTCCCGAGAAACATCTGGGCATATCCGGGGACTTCCTTCATCAGGTCCGATAATGGCTGGCCGTTTTTAATTCCTTCCTTCAGAATGGCCAGCGGAGTGGCTCCTGTTGCAGCATCCAGGTAAGCGAACCGCGATTCAATTGCTTTTGGCCAGCTTGTCATCTGAACAGGGAAGGAGATCAGCAGGAATACCCTTCCAACCAGTGCAGGATTAAATGGGTTTTTGCCGAGGCCGCCAAAGGACATTTTGGCAATTCCGATGGCCACCAGACTGCCGATGATAATCATCCAGACCGGCAGGTTACTCGGAACGTTAAATGCCAGCAGCACTCCGGTAACAGCAGCTGATCCGTTCCATAATGTCGACCCGGCTTTGAACATGAACCTGTTGATCAGGTATTCGAAACTCATGCATGAAACCACCGCAATACTGGTGACCGCCAAGGCTCCAAGCCCAAAAAATATCAGGGATACCGCAAATGCCGGGACCATGGCAATCAGCACCCGGTACATGATTTTCTGTACCGATTCACTGCCGAACTGGTGCGGGGAATACGATATGGTTAACAGGTTTGTTGCACTCATTTACTTCTGGATCTGATTAATCGGTTGACACTGTTTTTTCCTAATCTGATGTAATCGAGCAAAGGCCGGCCCGACGGGCAGGTGTAGCTGCAGGAGCCGCATTCCATGCAATCCATCACCCGTGCCTGTTCCATATCATCCCAACGCTTTGCTTCTCCGAGGCTCATCAGAAAATAGGGCTCCAGGCCCATCGCGCAAACCGAGTTGCATCTTGAGCAACGGATGCAGTTCATGGTCGTCCGGCGGTTCGATTCGGTGACCGGCATCAGCACGATTCCCGAAGTACCCTTGGTTACCGGAACATCCAGCAATGGAAGGGCTTGTCCCATCATAGGACCCCCGTTGATAACCTTTCCTGTATCTTCCGGCATACCCCCGGTGGCTTCAATTAATTCAGTAACCGGTGTCCCGATCCTCACCAGGTAATTCGCCGTTCGCTCCATCGATTTACCGGTAACGGTAACGATGCGCTCAAAAAGCGGTTTATTCTTTGTAATTGCCTCATATACTGCGAAAGCCGTTCCAACATTATGTACCACAGCCCCAACATCGATCGGCAACCTGCCTGATGGCACCTCCCTGCCTGTAATGGCTTTAATAAGCTGTTTTTCACCCCCTTGCGGGTATTTAACTTGTAAAGTTTCTACCCGGATATCCGGATACCTTGCACAGAGTGTGGAAAGGTGACTAATGGCATCAGGTTTATTGCTTTCGATACCGATAACAGCCTTATTGACTCGCAAGGCCTTCATTAACAATTGTGTGCCTACCAGGATCTCTTCTCCCTTTTCGAGCATTAACCGGTGATCAGAAGTCAGGTAAGGTTCACACTCGACACCATTAATAATCAGAATTTCAGCCTTTTTACCTTTAGGCACCGTTATTTTAACATGGGATGGAAATGTTGCACCACCAAGTCCGACAATACCCATCCGGCCAATCCTCGTAATAATCTCTTCCGAGTTAAGATCAGGAAACTTTATGAGGTTCGGCGACCGGTCGATCGTTTCCATCCATTCATCACCCTGAACATCGATGAATATAGCTGGTCTTTTATAACCTGATGAATCCGGAGCCGGTTCGATTTTCTGAACGATACCGGAAACCGGTGAATGTATATTGGCCGAAATGAAACCGGTGCTTTTGGCAATCAACTGTCCGGCTTTCACCATATCACCCTTGGCAACAATAGGTTCAGCCGGTGCTCCGAGATGTTGAGACAAATGAATGCGAACAGATTTTGGTAATGGCAAAACTTCAATCGCAGATCCTGAAGCCTTTTTATTCTCAGGTGGATGAACACCGCCTTTTGGAAAGGTTTTCAATGAGGAATCCTCCTTTTAGTTAGTTAGCTTGAATTTCTGATACAACAGTCTCAACTTCAGCAACCTTTCGTGGTGGAAAGTTGATTTCAAGGATCGAATCCGTTGGGCAAACTGACACGCACTTGCGGCACAAGGTGCATTTCACCGGATCAATATAGGCCAGGAAATTTTCGATGGTTATTGCATCAAATTCACAGGTTTTAACACAAACTTTACAAGCGATACAGGCAACTGAACAGGCTTTTTTGGCTGCGGCGCCTTTATCCTGATTAACGCACGAAACAAAAATCTTACGGTCTTTCTTACTCTTCTTCCGCAATTCAACGATAGTTTTCGGACAGGCCTTCACACAAGCTCCGCAGGATGTGCACTTCTCATCAATAACTTCGGGGAGGAGCGTAACCGGATTCATGTGGATCGCATCAAAGGTGCAAACCACTACGCAGTCACCCAGTCCGAGGCATCCGTACGAACAGGCTGTATCTCCGCTAAAAAGCCCGGAGGCAATTTCACAGGTTGCAGCACTGTCATACCGGGTGGTGCGTGTCCGGTGATCAGGGCTACCGGAGCAGCGGATTACAGCTACCGTCGGATCTTTTGTTACAGCAACTTTGCCTAAGGCTTCAGCGATTTTCACCATTCCGTCATTTCCCCCTACCGGGCAAAAAAGAGCGTCCAGAGATTCAGCCTTCACACAGTTTTCGGCAAAACCGCGGCACCCGGGATATCCGCATCCACCGCAGTTGGCACCAGGCAAAACAGCTTCCACATCATCAATTCTCGGGTCCTCGAAAACTTTAAATTTCCGGGCTATCAAAAAGAGTATAAAACCGGATAAGCTTCCGATAACACTTAAACTGATGATCGTTATTACGACCGTATTCATAAATTTTAATTCTTTTCGGAATTATTTTATTCGGTTTTACGCAATTTGAATTCGATGGACTTAGTGATTCGCTTCCTGAACAGGAAGACCACCAGATAATAGGGTATCAGTGAACCCAGCCCAATCAGGGCTGCAAACCCCTCGCGTCCTGTAACTCCATAAAAAACAAAAATTACGGCAAGCAGAATAACCAACGGCAATCCGTATCCGTACCAAACGGCTTTAAGGCCCTGGCTCTGTGCCAGAATGACCTCAACATGATCGCCTGCCGACAATCCCGTTAAGGTATTCGTGACATCAACAAATTTTTCTTCGGAATTTGAAATAGAACAAACACCCTTGGCGTGGCAGGCTGAACAGGCAGCATGAGCAACAAACCTGACCCGGACCTGTGTACCGGAAATTCTCTCAACAATTCCTTCATGAGCTACTGTTGCTCTTCTCTCCATTACTATGGTTAATTTAAAAACACGCAAAAGTATCTTACCTGAACCTTATAAAGATTGTCTTTTGTCAGGTTTTTTAAAATTAGGCTACTTTTGAGGTCATCAATATATAAAATGGAATACACCAAACACCGTCTGAATAACGGACTCCGGATCCTGGTAAACAGCGATAACAGTTCACCGATGGTCGCCATAAATATTCTCTATGACATTGGCGCACGCGATGAAGATCCCGGTCTCACCGGATTTGCCCATCTTTTTGAACATCTCATGTTTGGCGGGTCGGTAAATATCCCTGAATACGATTCTCCTTTACAGCTGGCCGGAGGCGAGAATAATGCTTTTACCAATAATGATTATACGGATTACCATCTGACAATCCCTTATCAGAACCTGGAAACAGGCTTTTGGCTTGAATCGGACCGGATGAATGAACTGGCATTTTCACAGGATAGTCTGGATGTACAGAAAAAGGTAGTGATTGAGGAATATCGCCAGCGATACCTGAATCAACCCTATGGTGATGCCTGGCTATTCCTAAAACCGCTAGCCTATAAGGTGCATCCGTATTTATGGCCGACTATCGGCAAGGAAATCCGGCATATTGAGGAGGCCCGGCTCGAGGATGTGAAAAATTTCTTTTTCAGCCATTATGCCCCGAACAATGCTATCCTCACTCTGTCGGGTTCCATTAAACCCGACGAAGCCTTTACCATGTCGGAGAAATGGTTTGGACCCATATCATCCAGAAATATTAAACCGCGAAATATTACGCCAGAACCTGTTCAAACGGAGTATCGGTACCAGGAAGTCGAACGTCCCGTTCCAAGTCCGGCCGTTTACCTTGCCTGGCACATGGGTGATCGTGTCAGCCGGGAGTACTATGTTCTTGATCTGCTTTCTGATATATTCTCTAATGGCATGTCGGCACGGCTTTTTCTGAGAGTAGTCAAGGACCAGAAACTATTCAGCGATATTGATGCCTGTATTACAGGAGATCGCGATCCTGGCTTGTTTGTAATTAGCGGACGGCTCGCCAATGGAATTTCCCCCGAATCAGGGATTAAGGCCATTCGCGAAGAGATCAGCCGGATCATTGATGGACCGGTTGAGGAAAGGGAACTCAACAAAGTGAAGAACAGGGCTGAATCACAGTTTCTTTTCAGCAACATGAATGTCCAGAATAAAGCCATAAACCTGGCTTATTTTGAATGGCTCGGAGATGCCGGAATGATCAGCCGGGAATTGGAATTGCTCCGTTCGGTAACAGTGGCGGAGATTAAGGAAACCGCACGGAGCCTGTTCCGGGAATCTAATTGCTCCTGTTTGGTTTATCGTAATAAAGGGGAGAAATAATATGGACAGAAAGATCAGGCCGGATATAAAAACCGTCACCCGCCTCGGGCTGACCCATACCGAAAACGCCCGCTTATCCAATGGGATACCGGTGGTGATTATGCCCGCAGGCACTGAACCTGTGTGCCGCGTAGATCTTGTTTTTAATGCCGGCAGCAGGTACCAGGATACCATCTTCCAATCATCCCTCACCAATCAGTTGATTCCCGAAGGTACCGCTAAACTAACAGGCGGGAAAATTGCCGAAGAATTTGAGTTTTACGGCAGCTACTTTAATATTTCTGCAGACCGTGATGAGGCTGATATCACCATTCATAGCCTGGAGAAACATCTGGAACCGGTACTCAGATTAATGAGCGATGTGCTTATTCATCCAACCTTTCCGGAGGAAGAGCTGAATGTCATCAAGGCCAACCGCATTGAATCGATGAAAGTGGATGACCAGCGGGTTGAAAGCCTGGCAAGAAAGCAATTTAACAGGTTGATATTCGGGGAGAACCATCCATATGGAGTTGTGGGTGAAATTCAGGATATCGAACCCGTTATACCCGCTGTACTTGCTGATTTTCACTCGCGGTTTTATGATCAGGCTCATTGCCGGATACTGGTAACCGGACCGCATCCGGATCAGTACCTCCCTCTGGTTAACCGCTTCTTTGGGGAAAACTGGCCGGTGAACGGCCATCCGTTAAACACCCGCACACCTGAATTACCGCCACTTCAAACAAGTCAGCAGGTACGGTGTGTAATATCCCGTCCGGATGCAGTTCAAACGGCTATCAGAATCGGAAAACCCTTATTCAGTCGTTTACATCCTGATTTTATGGGACTTACTATCGTCAATACGATTCTTGGCGGATATTTTGGTTCCCGGCTGATGAGCAATATCCGTGAAGAAAAAGGATTTACCTACGGAATTGCGTCACACCTCATCACGCTCAAAGATTCCGGCTATTTTGTAATCGGGTCAACGGTAGGAGCCGAAGTGTGGGAAGAAACAGTTTCAGAATGTGCAAAGGAAATGAATCGTCTGTGCAATGATAAAGTTAATCCGGGAGAACTGGAATTGGTCAGAAATTATCTGACCGGACAGGTTCAGCGGTCAGTCGACGGACCGTTCCAGATGGCTGATCAGTTGAGAGGATTATGGATTCATGATCTCGACCTGAATTACCTGACGGATTTCATGGAACTCATTAACAGGATTACGCCCGAAGAGATCAGAAACCTGGCCATAAAATACCTGGATCACTCAAATATGAAAGTGGTTGCCGCCGGACCCATTAAAAGCTCAGATTGATTTATTAAATTCACGGTGGAATCGTATCGGGTATGTTTGAGCTAACCACAGAAGAAAAATCCAAAATTCAGGAAGCCTTTAATAATCTTTTAAATGGTCTTCCCAAGAACCTGACCAAGGTTGACAAGGACCTGATCAGAAAAGCGTATCAGTTTGCCTGCAAGGCTCATGGCAATGAAAAACGAAAATCAGGCGAACCGTATGTTTTGCACCCGCTTGCTGTTGCCAAGATTGTATCGGAAGAAATCGGGTTGAGAACCAAAAGTATTGTCAGTGCTCTTTTGCATGATGTTGTTGAAGATACTGAATACACGCTTGACGATATCGAAAAGGAATTTGGCCAGCAGATACGGGGAATAATCGATGGTTTAACGAAAATTACCGTTGTTATTGATACCGATTCATCGTTACAGGCATCTACTTTCCGGAAATTACTCATCACACTGGTGGATGATGTGCGGGTAATCCTGATTAAACTGGCTGACCGTCTGCATAATATGAGGACCCTTCAAGCGCTGCCCCGGAAAAAGCAGATCAAGATAGCCAGCGAAACGTTATATCTATTCGCTCCCCTCGCCCATCGCCTGGGATTATACTCCATCAAAACCGAACTCGAAGATCTCAGCCTGAAGCACAAGAATCCCGAAGTATATATTGATCTGGCCAATAAAATCAGTCATTCCGAAAAAATATCGAGCCATTTCATCAATAAATTCATAGAGCCGATCAAGGAAAAGCTTGAAGAGGAAAAATTCAAACTGGATGTTTATGGCCGGCCTAAATCTATTTATTCGGTTTGGCGCAAGATGCAGGAAAAGAACGTTCCTTTTGAACAGATTTATGATATTCTGGCCGTTCGGATTGTTTTCAAACCCAAGCCCCGGATTCCTGAAATCACCCAATGCTGGCATATCTATTCGACCATCACCCAGCTGTATAAAGCCAAAACCGACCGGATGCGTGATTGGGTGAGCCGGCCCAAAGCCAATGGTTACGAGGCACTTCACGCCACTTTCATGGGGCCCCACGGTAAATGGATTGAAGTCCAGATCCGGTCGGAACGGATGAACGACATTGCTGAACATGGCTTTGCAGCCCATTGGAAGTATAAAACAGGGGATTCAAAAGAGGGCGAGATTGACCGGTGGCTGAAAGGGGTTTCCGACATGCTAAAAAACCAGGAAGCCGGTGATATCGAATTTCTGGAGGACTTCAAGCTGAATCTTTTTGATGCCGAAATGGTCACGTTTACCCCGAAAGGTAAAGAAATCATCCTGCCCAAGAGCTCCTCTGCCCTGGACTTTGCCTATGAAATTCATACTGCAATCGGGAAAAAAGCCATCGGTGCAAAAGTTAACCACAAACTGGTTCCTTTGTCGACCCGGCTGAATTCCGGTGATCAGGTTGAAATCCTTACTTCCGACATACAGAGCCCACAGCTCGAGCAACTTGATTTTGTAAAAACCGCAAAAGCCAAATCCTGCATCAAGGATTCATTCAAGGAACAACGCCGAAAGCAAATCTTCCACGGCCAAAAAACAATTGAAGAGCAATTAAAACAACTGAATTACCGGCCGCAGGCAAGTGTTTTCCGGAAACTTTTCGATGGGTTCCAGGTCAACAGCAAGGACGATCTTTACCAGATTATGGGCCGGCAGGAGGTCCCGCTTGAACAGATCAGGAAAATACTCCGGAAACGTTCCAGAAGCAAGACAGTCCGGTTCTGGGATCTGCAATTTTTCAGCTCCAAAAAGAATGACCAACTGCCGATCAATTCAGGATCGAATTCCAGCCTGGTGATCCAGGGAAATCCGGAAGAGAACGAATTCCGGTTGGCCAAGTGCTGTGAACCGATTCCGGGTGATGCTGTAATCGGGTACCGGAATGATGAATCGTCAGAAATCATCATCCATAAAACGACCTGTCGCATCGCCAGCCGGCTCATGACCAGCCAGGGCGATCACATTGTTGCAGCCAAGTGGACATCACACAAGATCATGGCATTTCTGGCACGTTTAAACATGACCGGAATCGACCGGCTTGGCCTGGCCAACGATATCACCAATATCATCTCAAAAGAATTGAGCGTCAATATCCGGTCGATAAACCTGGATTCCCATGATGGCATTTTCGAAGCCAATTTCGATCTGTATGTACATGATACAGAAGACATTAATAATCTTATCCTAAACCTAAGCAAGGTTAAAGGTGTTGATAATGTAAAGCGAATGGAAAAAATAGAAGATTCATAAAACATGAACTGCTCAAGTATCCAAACTACTGTAAAGGAGATCTTTTCGGAATATATTGAACGAAAAGGTCAACGGAAAACACCGGAAAGATTTGCCATCCTGGATGAAGTTTATACCCAGGAGGGTCACTTTGATGTGGAAGAACTGTATATCCACATGAAGAACAACAATTACCGTGTCAGCAGGGCCACACTCTACAATACAATGGAATTGCTGCTTGACTGCGGCCTTGTGGTCAAGCATCAATTCGGTAAAAATATTGCCCAGTTCGAAAAAGCCTATTTGTGCAAACAGCATGATCATATCATTTGTACAAGCTGCGGCAGGGTTGATGAATATTGCGATCCCAGGATCCATGAGATCGAAAAAACCGTAGCCAGTATCATGCAGTACAACATCAGCCATCATTCCCTGTATTTTTATGGCACTTGCAAAACATGTCAGAAATCGAGGTAGAAAATTTCTAATTTTGCAGTTCGTTAATTCAGCTGTTTTTTTCATTAATACCATTCATCATGAAAGTGGATGTTCTTCTCGGCCTGCAGTGGGGCGATGAGGGTAAGGGCAAATTGGTTGATGCGCTCACCAGGGATTATGATGTTATTGCAAGGTTTCAGGGCGGACCCAATGCCGGTCATACCCTGGAGTTCAATAATCAGAAGCATGTCCTCCATACCATCCCTAGCGGAATTTTTCATCCCGATAAGCTTAACCTGATCGGAAACGGCCTGGTGATTGATCCCGTCGTTTTCAAGAAGGAAGTCGACCGCCTCACCGGTTTCGGAATGGATATCCGTAAGAATTTGTTCATTTCAAAAAAATCGCACCTGATTCTGCCAACTCACCGGTTGCTCGATGCGGCCTCCGAAGCCAGCAAAGGAGCCGGTAAAATCGGATCCACGCTGAAAGGTATCGGACCCGCCTATACGGATAAAACCGGTCGCGAAGGCCTTCGGGTCGGTGATATCCTGGAAAAATCCTTCCTGGCCAAATATCATTGCCTCAGGGATCTACATCTCAGAAAGATCAGTCAGTTCAATTATCCTTTTGATCTTCAACCGCTCGAAGATGAGTGGTTGGCATCCATTGAATTCCTTCGCTCATTCCAATTTGTGAATGGTGAGTACCTCATAAATGAGTGGTTGAAAGCAGGCCACCGGATTCTTGCCGAAGGGGCGCAGGGCAGCATGCTGGATATCGATTTCGGAAGTTATCCTTTTGTTACCTCATCCAACACTACCTGTGCAGGAGCATGCACCGGACTCGGTGTTGCACCTGGGCGGATCGGCAATGTTATCGGTATTATTAAAGCATACTCCACCCGTGTAGGCAGCGGCCCTTTCCCAACCGAACTATTGGATGAAACCGGTGAGCGGCTTCGTACATCCGGCCATGAATATGGCTCCACCACCGGCCGTCCGAGAAGATGCGGCTGGCTCGATATGGTGGCCCTCCGGTACACGGTTATGCTCGACGGAGTGACCAGCCTGATCATGACCAAAGCCGATGTTCTCAGCGGTTTCGATACGCTACGTGTTGCTACAGCATACAAAATCAATGGCAAAACCACCAGGGAAATTCCATTTGACACGGAGGCTCCGGTAGAACCTGTGTATACCGATCTGCCAGGCTGGAAGGAAGATATCAGCGGAATATGTGAAAAAGAAAGCCTTCCGGAAAATCTGAAAGGCTATATCCGTTTCGTTGAAAACCACCTCGGTATCCCGGTAACCATTGTTTCGGTCGGACCGGACCGCAATGCCACGATACAGATGGCGTAAATCTAAAAAAATGGCACGCGGACTGGCAGCTTCTGCGAAAATTCGCGGTAAGGGACGGACGCTCCCAAAAGCATTCGTGGTTAGGGACGGGGTCCCCGCCGGTTGGCATTCGTGGTTAGCGACGGGGTCCCCGCCTTCGCGGGGATGACACTTCTCCGAGTGTAACTTGATGATCTACTGCCTACTGCTTACTGCCTACTATTTTACCGGCACCTCTTCCAGGATCTTCACCAGAAAATCCCAGAATTTCTGGACCGTAGCAATGTTCACCTTTTCATCCGGAGAGTGCGGGAACCGGATGGTTGGTCCGATCGACAGCATATCCCAGTTGGGGTACACTCCACCGAGAATTCCACATTCGAGACCGGCATGTATCGCTTTGATCTCTGGTATTTTACCATATAAATTCTGATATACTTCGCGGGCGGCCTTCAATATGGACGAATCCATGTTTGGTTTCCAGCCCGGATATTCACCGTCGAAAACAATATCTGCCCCAGCCAATGTAAAGACTGATGCAAACATGTTTTTAAGATCCTCGCGGGCTGAATCCACTGAACTCCGAAGGAGGCATTTGATAAATACCTGGTTTTCTTCAGACTTCACAATCGCAAGATTGGTAGATGTTTCCACCAGTCCGATCATATCTGTGCTCATTCTGATCACCCCGTTCGGGCAGCCATAAACGGCTTTTATTAACCTCGAGGCTGAATCCATTTCCATAACGGAGGCGGGCTTCTCAGTATCCTGAAGCTGAACTTTTACACCCGGATCGGCTGAGGAAAGTTCATTCAGTATGATTTTACCAAATTCTGCGGTCTTTGTTTTGATATTATGCAGATCCTGATCTTTCACCAGGATAATAGCTATAGCTTCGCGTGGAACGGCATTCCGGAGATTTCCTCCATCCACCATAGCTATTCTGACACCATACTGATGAGTGAGTTCATAGAGCAACCTGAACAGAATCTTATTGGAATTACCTCTTTCGAGGTTTATATCCACACCCGAATGTCCGCCCTTCAGTCCGGAAACCGTAATTTTCAGAGCCTTATCACCGGTTGGCGCCGACTCCCTCTCAATCGGCAAAGAGATATTTGCATTGGTACCACCGGCGCATCCAACATATACTTCTCCTTCATCTTCAGTATCCAGATTGATAAAGATATCGCCCTGGATCATGCCGGCTTTGAGGTTAAAAGCACCCGTCATGCCGGTCTCTTCATCGATCGTCATCAGGGCCTCAAGCGGACCGTGCTTCAGATTTTTTGCGGCCAGAATGGCCATTGTTGTAGCCACACCAATGCCGTTATCGGCTCCCAGGGTAGTTCCGGTAGCCTTCACCCATTCGCCGTCCACCCTTGGACGGATCGGATCGGTTTCGAAATTGTGCGGTGTATCAGAATTTGCCTGGGGCACCATATCAAGATGGCCCTGCAGGATAATTCCCTTCCTGTTTTCCATGCCAGGAGTAGCCGGCTTCCGGATAATCACGTTACCAACTTCATCTACTTTTGTCTCTAAACCAAGGTCTGCACCAAACTTTTTCATGTAAGCAATCACAGCAGCCTCTTTGCCTGATGGCCTCGGAATCTGTGTCAGATCATAGAAGTACCTCCAGATTTCCCGAGGATTTAATTTCAGTATTTCGTTTGTCATTTTAATAAGTGTATTAGTTGTCAGTTGTCAGTTGTCAGTTG